>Ga0207677_10000204_pt1 | contig 47866 bp, 38 predicted proteins | sample KBSMisM42_FD_184311 | JGI IMG/M metagenome (GOLD analysis project Ga0207677, IMG submission 184311) | Miscanthus rhizosphere microbial communities from Kellogg Biological Station, Michigan, USA - KBS Miscanthus M4-2 (SPAdes) (version 2) | ecosystem: Host-associated > Plants > Roots >...
ATGCCCGGATCGGAATGCTGGATGGCGTTGTCGATCAGGTTCTCGAACACCTGCCGCAGCCGCGACGGATCCATGAGCAGCGCGGGCAGCTGCGCGGTCATCGTGTTCCTGATCTCGACCTGCGCGGCGTGCGCGGCGGAACGGCGGCTGTCCACGGCTTCGCCGACGACGTCGCTCACGTCGCCGCGCTCGATCGACAGCGCGGCCGGCTTGCCGTATTCGAGCAACTCCTGCATCAAATGCACGAGCCGGTTCACTTCCTGACGCAGCGTGGCGCCGCACTCGGCGTACCCGGGTTGCTTCATCTCCTCGTCGAATGCGTCAAGCGTCGCGGAGATGCCGAAAAGCGGATTACGAACCTCGTGCGCAACGCCGGCCACCAGCGTGCCCATGGCCGACAGCGTTTCGCTGCGCCGCAACGACTCCTGCAATTCAACGATGCCGGTGATCTCCCACAGCACGATGATGAAGCGGTCGTCGCCGCCGTCCGGCGCGGAAAAACGGGTGACGATGATGTCCCACGTCCTGCCGCCGCCGTCCTTCGTTTCGGCCGTGGTCCCCTGCCGCTCGCGGGCGACGTAGGCCACGAGCTGCGCCGCGGTCTGCCACGGCTCGCAATCGCCGATCGATTCGATCGAAATGCCGCTGATCTCTTCCTCGGAAAGGCCGCTCAACTCGAGCGCGGCGCGATTGACGCGAACGACGGCGCCGCTCCGCTCCATGATCAGAATCGGCGTGGTGACGGTGTCGAACGTTTCCTGCCACTCCGCCGCCGACCGCTCCACCGCGTCTTGCAATCGTTTCTGCTCCGCCTCGGCGCGGCGGCGCTCGGTGACGTCGAAGCCGGTGCCGACGAGGAACTGCTTGCCGCCTACATCCATCCGCCGGCCGTTGAGGAAGTAGTGGCGAAGGCCATCCGTCAATGCGATGCGCGCTTCGACCTCGGCATATCCGCGCTCGAACACTTCCTCGATCTTCCGCGCAACGAGATCGCGATCCTCGGGATGAATCAGCACGCCACCTCCGATCTCCTCGACGCTGCGTCCCTCCCGCGCGGCCATCTGCTCCAACGGTTTGTTCCAGCGAACGAACTTTCCCTCGCGATTCTGGACAAAAAAGATGCCGGTCATGGCATTGACGGCGGTGTCGGTGAAGTCCTTCTCCTCTTTCAGCGCCTCTTCCATCTGCTTGCGCTGCGTGATGTCGCGAATGACGACGATGCTTCGCCTGCTGCCGCCGATCGTGGCCACGTGCAGGTTGACCTCGGTCCAGAAGAGGTGCCCGTCCTTGTGCTTCGAATGCCATTCGAAAAGTTGTTTTTCGCCCGCCGCCGCCTTGCGGATGCGCGCCAACGCGTCCGCGGCCGTGAACGACGCATCGCCGGCGCTCACCGCACCGATGCCGATACTGCGCAGCTCCTCCACCGAATAGCCGACCATCGCGCACATCGCGGCATTGGCGTCGAGGATGGCGCCGCTCTCGATGTCATTGATGACGATGGCGTCATTGACAGCGTCGAAGATCGAGTGGAACCGCTCGCCGCTCTCCTGCAACTGCCGATAGCGCTCTTCGAGCAGCCGCACCATCGTCGCGATCGACGACTGAACGTTGGCAAGTTCCTTCGGGAAAACCGGCGCGAGACTGATCGGCGCATCGCCCGCGCCGCTGCTGACCGCGGCCGCGTACTGTTCGATGCCGGTGAGCGGCCGCACCACTGCGCGCCAGAGGACGAGATAGACGGCGAGAATCAACAGCAGATTGATGGCCAGAGTGGTCAGCGCCATCGAAACGAGCGAGCTGCTTAACTGCTCGTGAATGTAGCGCGGCGTGGCGAAGAGCCGCACGCTGCCAACACGCTCGCCGGAGAAGGTGATGGGCTGCTCCGCGATCATCAATCCGGCCGGAGAAATGTTGCCATCCGACGGAACGAAATTTCCGGCGCTGTCGCGGGCACGCGCCTGGATTTTTCCCGCGGCTTCGACGATGACCGCCTCGACCTGCTGCGTCCTGGCCTGACTGTCGAGGATCTTGTCGATCTGCGCGCGATCGATGTTCCAGACCGGCAGCGCCAGTGCGGCTGCCAGCTCCTCGGCCTGCGCCGCCACGCCGATTCGCAGCCGCGCCACTTCGCGTGCATTTCCGGAGACGTACCCGATCGCTGCCAGCACGCCGAACAGGAGCGTCGTTACCGTCACGAGCGTGGCGGCGACGATGACGGCGACGGAGAGTTTTCGGCGAGCCATCACTTCCACGTTTGCGGATCGAACCACAGCCGCTTGTCGGCAAACGGCGTCTCGGGGCCGACGAATGGGTTGGCAATTCTGAAAATGCGCCGCTCTTTCAACCGCAATTGTTCGATCTTCCGCCGTTGGTAGGCGTCGAAGATCCGGTCGTACGTGCCGTCGGCGATCATCATTCTCATCCCCTCCTCGGCACGCGCGGCCAGCCGCCGCCCTTCCTCCGTTTTCGGAAACCAGAAGTACATCGGCAGCGGGTAATAAAGAATGATGCTGTCCTCGATCGCGAGCGCCGGCAACGATTTCTTTCGCTGCCCATATTCGTCGAGAACCTCCGTGGCCGCGCGCAGGAAGATGTCGAAGCGCCTGTTGACCAGCATTTCGAACAAACCGTCGTAGCTCGACCCCGTGACGACCTTGAGGCCGTTTGATTTCAGGATGTCGACGTCGATCCATCCCAATCCGAGTCCGTAGGTGAATCGGCGCAAGTCCTCGAGCGAGTGGACCGATGCGAACCGCTGCTGCTGATCCTTGCGAATGAGAAACACGCAATACCCGCCGAGGTTTTTGTCGACCGGAATCCGGATCGGGATCAGGTGCTGCTCGAAATCAGGAGTGGTGCTGAGATACATCACGCTCAGCTTGCCGGTAGCATTTTTCAACTCGAACGCCTGACGCCGCTCAGTCATGAACCCGGACGGCACCATGCGATACGCCCCCCACTTCGGCGTGGTGCGTTCGAGCGCCGTCTTCAGAATCTCCCAGTGATACAGATAACGAACGTCGAGCGACGACTCGGGCGCATGGTAGACGTAGGTCATCACCTGCGCGCGCGACGCGTCAGCGAACGAAACCAGCAACAGAGCAAGGAGAAACGCCGGCCCACGCGTTCCCATGGGTCTATTGGAACACTAAATGGCGGATTCTCTCAGGTAAGACGAAACCTCACGGCGAAGCGTCGGGATTTTGTTCTCGACAATGTCCCAGATGATTTCGAGGTCGATTCCGAAGTACTCGTGGATTAGAACGTCGCGGCATCACGCCGCACGGACCGCCTCGCTGAGAATGCGCTCGCGCAAACGGGTCTTGATCGCGCTCTTCAAAACGAGATCGACCTTCCGTCCGAGGAGTTCCTGCAGGAAGTCTTTCAGCTCCATGTAGCGGTCGAACGACTTCTCCGAAAATTCAACCAGGAAGTCGACGTCGCTCTGCGGTCCGGCATCTCCACGCGCGTGCGATCCAAAAAGCGCGAGCTCAACGACACCGAGCGCGGACAACTGCGCGCGGTGTGCGTCGATCGCGTCCAGGATCTCGTCGCGGGTCATAGCTAATTCACGGCGTCGAGGAATCGATACAGTGCATTCACCGTCTCGGTTGCCGCAGCGCGCGCTTCCTCGCATTTCTCCGGCGTGTCGCAGAGCGTTTCGAGAAGCTCTCGCGCGGTCTGCGAATGGTGAACGTCGGCTTCCATGTGCACGGCGAAGAAGGAGATGTCGCGCGGCTCGGTGATTCCGTACCACGCAGCGAGGCCGTCGATCTTGGTTTTCGAAACGGCCGGAATCTGCGACTCGTACGCGTAGAGCGCGGCCAGACCTTCATGCAGCTTCTCGCTGCGCGCGAGATTGCGCATCGTGGCGATGAGGTCCGCGGTCGCGGCGTTCGGCGTCGTCGACTTCGCGTCGGCGCGCTCGACGCCGAGGGCGTCGCAGAAGCGGAGCCAGAGCTCGGGATGATTCTCGGTGCCGCGCTCCTCCTCGATCAGGTTTTCGAGCAGGTACTGGCGGATGGCGACGTCGTCGGTGTGCGCATGCATCGCGCTGAGAAACGTCGGGAACGCGACCGTGTACGGGTAGTACTGCCGCGAATACTCTTCGAGCTCTCCGCGCGTCAACTCGCCCGCGTTCCAACGCTGATAAAACGGATGATTGAGCATGTGGCGCTGACTGATTTCGCCGTCGAGAAGTTCGATCACACCGGTCATTTACTGCCTCCAATTCGTGATACGGCAGATTACCATCACACCGTCCGCAGCCGCCCGCTTGCGGCGCCTTTCTGGCGATACATCGCTTCATCGGCTTGCCGCAGCGCGGCCTCGGCATCGCCATTGACGGGAAGGGTGGCGTGGCCGACGGAGAACTTGATCGGCGGTCCGTCGCTGCGCTCGAATTTGAGCCGTTCGCGCACGTTCTCGACGCGCGCGAGGATCTGTTCGGGATCGGCTGACGGCGCGATGACGACGAACTCATCGCCGGCGTAGCGGATCACGTGATCCTCGGGGCGGAAGCTGGCCTGCAACACGCGCGCGAACCGTTTGAGACAATCGTCGCCTGTCTGGTGGCCGTGACGGTCGTTGATGCCTTTGAAGTCGTTGAGATCGAAGAAGAGAATCGTGGCGCCGGTGCGGAAGACGCCGCGCAGAACGTCAGGAAGAGCGCGGCGGTTGGCCAGGCCCGTGAGCGGATCGCGGTCGACGAGTTCCTGCAGCACTTCCTGCGCGGCGAGCAGATCGACGTTCGATTGCGTCAGCTCCTGTTGAATGGTGCGGTAAAGAATGAGCACGCATCCCAAGGCGATCAACCATTCCGCGCCGGTGTCGAACGAGGAGTACGACGCCAGGAAGATCCCGATCGCCGATTCCGACACGAGGTGCTGCGGAAAAAGATGCGCGCCGTGCGCGAGCGTCTCGGTGACGGCAAGGAGGGTCCGGATCGACAGGCCCGCAGCCAGCCATCCCGCGCCGGGCGTTCGCGTCATGAGAAGGAGCAGCGCACCGAATCCGAGGATCAGTGCGATGACGGCGGATTGCGCAGTGCCGAGTTTGTCGATGTGGTCGAACGTGAATGCGGCGACGATCGCGTAGGCGATCACGGAGAACATGACCACGCGGCGCATCGTCAGACTCGGCCGGCGGCGGACGAAGTTCCAGGTGCCGGCAACGAGAAGAACCGAAAAGATCGTCTTCGACAACGTATAGCCGAAGACCGTAGCCATGAACGCGATTCGCGATTTCGGCTGCGCGAACCAGAAGACGATCGTGACGAACAGCGCGGCGATGTTCCAGAGCCAGGCCTGAATCCACGGCCGCATCTCGACGCGTCGAACCGATCGCGCCAGCACCACGAAGAAGACCGCGATCATCAGCTCCGAGGTGATCTGCGCGGTCGTGCTCCAACGCCAGAGGAGAAGTTCCATCGCTCAACCTCGGTGCGCGGCGATGACGGCGATGAGTGCGAGCACACCGGGAAAGGCCTGAATCCAGAGAATCGACCGTTTGGCGGTGAAGGCGCCGAAGATGCCGGCCACGATCACACAGCCGAGGAAGAAGAGAGTGGCGGCGTAATTGGCGCTCCATAAACTCCACAGCAGACCAGCGGCGAGGAATCCATTGTAGAGGCCTTGATTCGCGGCGAGTCCGGCCGAGGCCTGCGCAATTTCGGGCGAGAGGCGGAAGGTGCGCATGCCGAAGGGCTTCGTCCAGAGGAACATCTCCAGAACGAGAAAGCCGAGGTGCAGCACGGCCACGATGACCACGGCAACGTCTGCAAGGATGCGCATGAAGCGCAAATTGTAGCCCGCTCAGCCGTGAACCTTTTCCCACGCGGCAACAGAACCGCGAACAACGACGAAAAACGGATGCGGCAGCGGGTTCGTAGTTTTCGAGAATCGGCGAAGGTGATCGGGATCGCGATCGCGTAACTTGGCCGTCAGATGCTGCCACTCGAATCGGAGTTGTCCGTCGGCTACTTCGATTGGAGTCGCGGATTTTCTCCGAGGCAGTTTCGAGCGATCGAAGTTGTATCCGCGCGACTCGGCTTCGTCGACGACGTGATGCAGATAGACCGCGATCGCGCCGGTGTCATCGCGAAAGCGTTCGAGCTGCGGATGATTGCGATAGCCGCGCGTCTGTCCGGCCAGCACCGCCTGCGCGAGCAATCCTTCGCGCCAGAGCGCGACCAGGCCTTTGGCGTCGAGATACTGCGGATGGATCGACCAGAGGCGCATGGGTTACCGGAAGATGAAGAAAACCGCGCCGAGAAGGCAGAGACCTGCCCAAAGGAAATTGAGGTTGATCGGCTGCCGCATGTAGAAGATCGCGAACGGAACGAACACCGACAGCGTCACAACCTCCTGCACGATCTTCAACTGCGCCAGCGAGAGCTGGTGATAGCCGATGCGGTTGGCCGGCACCTGCAGCAGATACTCAAAGAGCGCAATGCCCCAGCTCGCAAATGCCGCCACGTACCACGGACGCGACGACAAGTTGCGCAGATGGGCATACCAGGCGAACGTCATGAAGACGTTCGAGGCGATGAGAAGCGAGACGGTGACGACGATCGTACGCATCGATGCGGATGGTAACGCGGAGCCCCGCGAACGATGCAGCCTCGACGTTTCAATCAGGCCGGAGGTGCGGACCCCCGGATCTCGACGATGTCCAGGATGTGCGCGATCACGCTTTTAAGGCGCGCGAAGAAGCCCGGATCGGGACCGCTCGTGCGAGGCGCTGCCATCGCTGGAACCGTCATGGACAGCATTCCAGCCACTGAAACTGCGAAAACGAACTTTTTGACCTGACTCTGCATAAACCCTCCTCGTGTCGGTTCTAAAACCGGATCAAGAAGGGCGCCCTGCCAATAGAGTGACGCCGGAAGAGGAATCCTGAGTCGTCGTTACTGAATTTGCTGAAATTCTTCGTGCGGACGGTCGGGAAGGTTCTCGAGGAATGCTCGAACGTGGCGAACGGCCTCGGGCGTGGCGTCGCCGGACGTAACGGCTTCAGTCAGGTAGGCAAGGGCTTTTTTCGCGCTCCGCATCATCCCCTCTGAGGAGAAGGTGAGCGTGATGGCCCGGCAGAGCTCGGGAACCCGCTCGGGCTTTCCGGCGGCGAGGAGACCGGCCACCAGATCGAGAGTCGCCAGCGCGGCATCGTTTGCCATTCCCAATTGCTGAAGCTGGAGGCGCGAACGTTCGAGACCAACGATTCCGCCGTCGTAGTCGCCCTGCTCGATTTTCAGAGTTCCCAGCGACCAGTTCAGACGAGCGCTCTCCGTTGGAATGTCCAAGTCGTCCATGACCGAGATCGCATCGGCATAGTACGCAGTGGCTTTGGCGTATTCGCGGAGGCGGGTGTAGCTGTTTGCCGCGTTCAGCAGCGCGCGTCCCAGAAGATCTGCTTCGCCTGCGGAACGCGCTCGCGCGGCGACACGCTCCATGATCTCAGCGGATTCGCGATCGCGACCTGCGTTGTAGTAACCAAGACCTTCAACGAGGAGCGCCGAAAGGTACCGGCGCGTGTCGCCGTACAAACGAAATGTTTCCGCGGCCGAACTACACAACGTCACGACGTCTTCGAAGCGTTCCATCTGGCAGTAGACCACGGCCCGCGCGTACTGGACGATAGCCAGATCGAACGGCTCGACACGATCATCCGACGCGAACGCTTCCTCGGCGCGATCGAGCGCCTCATCCGCTTCTTTGAAGCGGCCGAGGTAGCGGAGGGCGTTCGCGCGCTCTTTCCAGGCTGTGCCGACGCACCAGGCGGATTGCGACTGTTGATTCGGTGGGAGTTTTTCCGCGATCGTCAGCGCCGTGTCCGCAAGGACGAGTCCGAACTGCGGCTGGCGTTCGTGCATGCCGTTCGCGACTTTGGAGAGAAGACGGATCACGGCCAGCGTGTAGAAGCGCGGGTCATCGTCGATGCGGGCCGCGCGGAAGCGGATGGCCGAATCGACCAGCGGCATGACCAGCTCGCGGGCGCGGGCGTCGGCGGCGGCGATGGCGCGGGCGTGATCGAGAAGCGCCGGCGGCGCGTCGCGGCGGACCGGCATCGACTCGGCCATCTCCCACGGAAGCGGATCCTGGAGTGCGATGTCAAAGGCTTCGATGACGTCGAGCGTGTTGCGGCAGTCGCCGCACGCGGCCACGTGCTGCTCGACTCCTTCGCGGTCATCGATGGCATCGGGGCGTAACGCGTAGGCAGACAGCTCGTCTTCGGTGTAATGACTCATGATCGTGAACGGGTGATGGCGCTATAGATCTGGCGCGCGCGTTTGCGGCACGACGACAGCAGTTGCCAGACATATGCAGGAGACGTGTCAAGCTCCTGTGCGATCGATTCCGCGCTCTCGTCGCGGAGGTAATAGCGGCGCAGCGTCTCGCTGCATTTGCCGCCGAGGCGGGCCAGCGTCGCGCCGAGGCTGAGGCGGAGCGCCCATCGCTCCAGCTTCGCGGCCTCGTCGTCGCTCGGCGTCAGTTCGTGATGCGGCAGCAGCGGCTCTTCGTGCTGCCGCTTCCGCCAGTAGTGGCGACAGGCATTGTTGATGGAGCCGATGAGGAAGGCCTTGACGTCGTAGGCGTCCGGTTGGCGTTCGAGGAAGGAAGCGAAGATGTCGTGGACGAGCGCTTCGGCGTCGCAGGGGGGGACGCGGAAGCGATATTGCGCGATCGAGCGCAGCAAGCTCTCGTGCTCGCGATACACTGCATCGAGAGGATGCGCAGTCGAGAATTCGGACTGATCGTTCGTCACCGTCGCCCACCACAAGTGTGCGCTCTTCGCGGATCTTCCAGAAAAATAACCTACCTGCGGCCGCGTGGCCGCTCGACGGCGACGGTCGCTGCCGCATCGCGCGATGACGGAAGAGGATCTCCCTTTCAACTTCCGGAAGCGCTCTTCAGCACCGTTTGCGGCAGAGTTGCCCATCACCAATCAACATCTCCTGACTTAGGAGTGACGGAAAGGCGGCAGTCCCTACCCTCGAAGGCAAAAAAAGTTGAGAAAGGAATGGGTAGAAGTCACGGGCAATGTGCCTCATTTCATCTCGGCGGCGGAGGCGAAGTGCTCGTCGTACTCGTCGTGCTGCTCGTATTCGTCGACGGCGGCGGCTCGCTTGTATTCGTGCTCGGCGGCGGCTGATCGGAGCGGTCGCGGCCGAGGTCGCGCTCGCGCCGCGGCGGTTCGGAAGTCGTCGTGGTCGTCGGAGGCGGCGGGGCGGTGTCGGTTCGGAAGAAGCCTCCCGTCAGCGTCGTGTCGCCCGGTTCCGGCGTGATCGGCGGGAGGGTGTTGGTGGTCGTCGTTTCGGGCACGATCGGCATACCGGCCGTATCGAGCGCGATCGGATTTCCGAACTGGTCCAGCGCCGGCGCGGGAGCGGCCTGCGGACTGTGCAACGGGCACGGATTGCCCGGCTGCGTTCCCGATTTGAATGCCTCGGTGACGACCGAGCGCTGCGGACAGTTCGGGACTGCGAGCCCGCCACTCGTTTCGTCGATCTGCGCCATGACCACGCCCTCGGGCGGCGCGAAGTCGACGTTCGGCTGGCCAGCCATCGTCGCCTGCATGAAGCGCGTCCAGATCGGAACGGCGCCGGTGCCGCCCGAAAGGCCGGTCGGCGCGTTGTCGTCGAAGCCGAGCCACGTGAGCGTGAGCGCCTTCGGCGTGAAACCGATGAACCACGCGTCGCGCTTGTCGTTCGTCGTGCCAGTCTTGCCAGCAGCGACGAGCTTGAACCCCATCGAGCGCGCAACGCCAGCGGTGCCGCGGTCGACCACGCCCTTCATCACAGTGACGAGCATGTACGTGTCGCGCGCCGGGAAAACCTGCACCGGATTGATCTCATCGCCCGCGGAAACCTTGCGGCCTTTGTCGTCGGTGACGAACTTGACCGCGTGCAGCGGCACGCGCGAACCGAGGCGCGCGATCGTCGAGTACGCATCGGCCATCTCGATCGGCGCGAGATCGACCGCGCCGAGCAGCATGGCCGGATTCTTCGTATCGATGTCGGAAACGACGCCGAGCGTGTGCGCGGTGCGCGCGATCGGATCGAGTCCGCACGCCAGTCCGATGCGCACCGAGGCGGAGTTGAGCGACTGCTCCAGCGCCTCGGCGACGGTCACCGTCTGGTGGTAGACGTCCTCGTAATTGCGCGGCGACCAATCGGCGGAGAACTTGCGCTTGAGGACGAAGCGCGTGTCGCTGACGAGTGTGGCCGGCGTGATGTTCTGGCTCGAAAGACTCGGCTCGAACGCGGTCGCGTAGACGAACGGCTTGACCAGCGATCCGATCTGCCGCTTCGAGTTGAGCGCGCGATTGAATTGATTGAGGTCGTAGTTGCGGCCGCCGATCAGCGCGCGGATCTCGCCCGTTGGAACGTCGACATTGATGATCGCGCCCTGCAGCGGCTGACCGGGACGCCGGAGACGGCTGCTCCCCTTTTCCAACGCGCTGAGCCCTGCCTCGATCGTGCGCGCCGCCGTGTCCTGCGCGTTGAGATCGATCGCGGTGTAAATCTGCAGACCGCGGCCCTTCACGTCCTTGATGCCGTAGTCGCGCGCCATCTCCTGCAGCACGCGGTCGACGTAGTACGGAATCGACGAAAGTCCGCTGCGCTGGCGGAACGGCTTCGGCGGCAGTGGAGTAGCCATGGCCGCGTCGTACTCCGCGCGCGTGATCTTTGTCTGATTCAGCATCAGGCCGAGAACGGTGCTTCGCCGCTGCATCGCCATGTCGGGGTGGGTGAAAGGCGAGTAATTGTTGGGGCCACGGATCATGCCCGCGAGCAGCGCGGCCTCGGGAAGGCTGATCTCGGAGACCGGCTTGCCGAAGTAAAAGCGCGCCGCTTCGCCGACGCCGAGGATCGAGATCGAACGATTGCGGCCGAGGTAGATGTCGTTGAGATACGCCTCGAGGATCTCGCGTTTCGAATACTTCGCGTCGAGGATGACCGCCATGAACGCCTCGGTCACTTTGCGTTTGTAGGTGCGCTCGCCGGTGAGGTAGTAGTTCTTCACGAGTTGCTGCGTGAGCGTCGAGCCGCCCTCGGTGACGCCACCCGCGCGTACGTTGCGGAAGAGCGCGCGAAAGAGTCCGATCGGATCGACGCCGGGGTGATGCCAGAAGCGCACGTCCTCGGTCGCGACTACGGCATCCTGCAAACTCTTCGGCACCTGATCGAGCGTGACCGGGCGCCGGTTTTCGAGTTGGTCGCTGAGGATCGACGTCAGCAGCTCCGGCTCGAGCGCAGCGTTGTCGATCGGCGCTGCGCCTTTCAGCGAGACCACCGAGGCGATGCTGCCGGATTTGAAGGCGACCCGCACCGGCTGCGACGGATACTGCCCGGTCGGATGCGTGAACGTACGCGTGTAGATGTCGATCTGCGACGATCCGGGAACGTAGTCGCCGGCCTGCGACAGCGCGGGGGCCTGGCGATATCCGAGGCGGTTGAGTTTTTCGGCGAGATCGTCGGGGCCGAGAACCACGCCGCCGTGGAGCGGAGTGAAGTCGGTGAAGATGCGCGTCGGCAGCGAGAGGCGGCGGATCTCGAACTTTCCGACCGACTGTTTGTAAACGTAGAGCGCCAGAACCGCAATCAGCGCGATCACGACCACGACGGAGATCGAGATCACCTTGAAGACGGTGCGGCGGCGAGGGAGACGTGCTTTGAACGTGGCCAACTTAATGGGCCGCAATTGCAAGGTTGCGTCCACCTCGGCCGCCATCGCGCCGGTAGGAGTGGAAGATCGATCCGTCGCAGCGCGTGCAGAGGCCGGAGTCGTGAATGTTCTGCGGCGCGATTCCGCGCTCGGTCAGCAACGCCGCCGTGAGGCGCGGCAGATCGATATGTGGCTTCGCGCCGCCGCGATCGACGAACAAATCCGCCTCGGCATACGCATCGCGAAACTGATCGACGACTTCCTCGCCCACTTCGAAACAACAGACGCGAATCGACGGCCCTAGCCATGCCTGCGCGTCAGCGCTTACGCCGCCGATGGCATCGATCGCTTCCGCCGCAATCTTCTGCACCGCGCCGCGCCAGCCGGAATGGACGTTGGCGATGACGCCGCGCGGCATATCCGCGATCGTGACGGGCAAGCAATCCGCGACTTTGATGCCGAGGGCTGTGCCATGGTCGGAAGACCAGAGTCCGTCGCACGAATCACATTCGCGGTCCGTCTGCGCGCGAACGACGTTCCTCCCATGAACTTGCGTGCAAGTCGCCAGCGCCGCATCGATTCCGAATCGCTCGCGGAGGATTTTCATCAGCCGCGACGGGGCGTCCGCGGTTAAGCGACCTTCGAAATCAACGGTGGTGTAGAAAAGCCCAAATCCATCCGGCAGCGCCGGCGGAACAACGATGCGGCCGATCTCAGTCTGTTCGATTCCCCACATGCGGGCGCGGATTGTACGCACTACGCTTCAATCCAGTTCGCGATCAACCCGCCCAGCTCCTCTTCCCTGCCGCTGAAGCCGTGATCGGCGTCGTGCATGACCACGATTTCCGCGCGGTCGCTGACGTGTTGCGCGAGGATGGAGACGCAGCGCGGAACATCGTCGAAGCAGAACTGGTCGCGATCGCCGTAGATGTAGAGCGACGGCTTGCGGATGGCGCGGATGTATCGGAATCGCGGACGGCGCGACAACTTCGTCCCGGTCATCGCTTCGAAAAACGGGAAGACGTTGTAGTCGCCGTCGGGATTGGCGACGTCGTGCAGCGCGCGCCAGCTCAGCATCGATTGGCCGGCGATCGGTGGCGCGAGCTCGCCGCCGCGCCGCGCTTTCAGCATCGCCTTGGACTTCGTCAGCAGCGCGTTGAACTTGCGCGCGCCGACCTGCGCGTAAAGCAGACCGGTATCGTCGCCGCCGGCGAGGAGCACGTAGCGCCGGGCGCGGTTGCGCGGCTTGTAGTGATCGTAAACGGCGATCTTGTTCGCGCCAGTGGAGTGGCCGGCCAGCGTGATGTCGCGATAATCGCGCCGCCACAGCTCGCGGATGGCGGCGTCGATGTCGGCCACGCAGTCGCGAATGCGTTCAAACGCGGAGCCGCCGAAGTCCTCGCCGGCGTGGCGGACGATGCCGGAGCCGCGGTTGTTGAACGGGAAAAATGCAATCCCCTGCGCGATGAAAACCGACGCCAGCAAATTCGTGCGCCGCGATTCGTAAACAGACGCTCCGCCGCCGCCATGAAGCCAGATGATGGCGCGTTTCGATCGACGCGGCGGTTCGTATAACAGGCCCGCCAGCGCGACGCCATCGGCCGCTTCGAACCTTACGAGGCGGCAGGCTGGCTCGGCACGATCTGCCGCAGATCGGCGTCCCATCGCCACATCCTTTCGCGCGTCAGGTGCGCGCCGCCGAGCCAGAAGTTGGCGTTGTTGATCTCGATGAAATCGACCGTGCCGTCGATCACGTTCCGCCCCGCCGGCGTGATGGAGAAGAGCGCCTTCGGTGGATTGGCTTTCTCCTCGCCGATGATGGTGATGACCGGCACGGCCACGCTGGCCAGATGCTTCAGATGACGGAGAAACTCGCCGTCGCCGAATCCGAAGCGCGGCGCGTTTCGATCGAACTGCACGAAGAGCGAGACGAAATCGGTGAGACCGGCGTCGATCCCTTCGACGGCGCGCCGTTCCACTTCGCCCAGCCCGTTGCGCTTCGACGGAAAGCGCGAGGCGTGCAGTCGAAGGCCGTCGCGAAGGAACGGAAAATCGGCGACGTCGTGATCGAGAAAGCGGTTGAGCGACGTCGGATCGTCCGAGGTGTACGCGCGCCACGCCAGCGACGCGGCGGTCATCATCGCCGGCAGAACGGCCGCGCGCGACTGGAAAAGGTTGAAGAGCTCTTCCTCCGACTGCAATCCGAGCGGCTGCGGACACCAGATCAGCGTGATGCGCCGGCACTTCGAGAGCCGCGTGAGGAGATAAAGCAGATGCACGAGGCAGAAGAGGTCATGCTCGAACCACAGCACGACTTCCTCCTCCTCGCGAGCCTTGTCGAGATTCGTCTCCTGCTCGAGCAACTCGTTCCGCACGCGCAGCAGACTCTCGCCATGATGCTCGGCGAGAAACAGCGCCCGCTCCTCGACCCACTCGTGCAACGGCAGATTCGGCCGCACCGGTCCGCCCACCAGCGACTCGCGAAACGGCACGTGCCGTCCCGGCACGCCCGCTCGTCTCGCGAGCGACGCGGCGACGTCGCCGTTGTGGAAGTGAATCATCGGCGCGGATGATAGCGGACGTTTGAAGCGGGCTGTTGCATTGCGGCGCGTGGACGTAAGAGAATCCAGCCGTCCTTCCGACCAAAAAAGCGCAGCAGGAGAGAGTGGCGATGAGCAATCACGAAGGCTGCGACGTCGCGTACGAATACACGGTGCGTTTCTATCCGCGCTATTTCACCTGGGTGCAGTTCAACATCAACCGCGAAAACAGCAAGAGTCAGGGCGGCCAGAACTACGAAAACCGCCTCACCGGCCCCCTCGGCATGGGGCCGGAGTACAAGGTGGTCGTAGCGATCAACGACGACACGATCTACGCCGAGGCGTTTCTTGACGTGTCGAATGGCCCGGTGATCCTCACCATTCCGGCGTACCCGAACAGCTATTCGATTCTGCAGCTCGATGTGTACGGCAACATTTTTTCGACCGAGCTTTCCGCGAATCCGCCGTCCGGCGGCGGTGTCTATGGTTTCGTCGAACGCGGCTCGTTCGACAATCTGCCGGACGGCGTGACGCGGGTCGAGCTGCCGTACCCCTTCACCACGATCGCCATCCGCATCGATAAGTACTCATCGTCAGGCGAGAACCACATCGAGGCCGCGAACGCGTTCCGTTCCTCTCTCCAGATGCAGACTCTTGCGAACTATGACCCGAGCGACAGCAAGTCCGGACGGACGCTCGTGCTGCCTCTCTTTTTCTTTTCACCATCGGTCAAGCTCATGGCCGATGAGGGCCTGGCCAAGTGGCCGGAGTCGTTCCTGACGACGCTGCAGGAGGCGATGGCAGCGCCATCCACGCAACCACTCACGGATGACGACCGCGCGCTCATGCAGCGCTTCAACACATCGTTCGCGGTGGCGAAGAGCGTCGTCGATCACGATTCCGGTCCGCTCACCGCGATCATCCGCGGCGCGCAGTCCGCATACGCGGCCATCATCAATCGCTGGCAGTCGCACCGCGGCCCGACGAACTGGATCCACTTCGACAACGTCGGCCATTGGGGCGAAAACTACCTCGACCGCGCCGCGCTCACCGAATACATCCAGGTCGGCAACGACCGCAAAGCCGCCTACTACGCGAACGCCTTCGTCGACGACAGCGGCCTCCCGCTCGACGGCGGCAGCTTCGCCTACACGATCCAATTCACGAAAGAAGAGCTGCCCGAGTACAAGCGCTTCTGGTCGATGACCGCCTACACCCCCGAATACATCGAGCTGGTTCCGAACGAAGCCGACAAATACGTGGTGGCCTCCTATACGGACGGCCTCGTAACCGCCGAAGACGGCTCCGTAACGATCTACGTCCAGGCCGACAAGCCGAAAAAGAACACCGCCAACTGGCTCCCCGTCCCGAAAGGACACTTCAGCCTTCTGTTCCGCGTTTACGGTCCATTAGGCAACGCACTCGCGGGGACATACGTGCCGCCCAAGATTCATCGGACGATCCCGCATCCTTAGATCGCAGTAGCGCAGAGTCGGCTTCGGCTCCCACCAGTGCCGGACCGTGATGGGATCGGCCCATCCGGCTCATTACGAGGCTGCAGTTTTGTACTGCCTCTGCCCCAATGCGCGGGCAGCACGCACGGTCCGACTCATCGAGGAACTTAGGGAACGCGCAGGTTCTTCCTCTCTCGCAAATGCCCCCCGAGTACACCTCTTGACCTCCGCGTCTCCGCGTGAAAACGATCGACGCGTCGACGACCGATAGCCACGGATACTTGATGAGCACAACGGCTACAAATGCCTTAGCCATGGACACATGAACGTCATACGCGGGTCGCAATCGCATTAGCCATGGACACATGAATGAGGCTCGAAGAGTTCAATCACATTTGCCATGGACACTTAAATGAGACTCGTGGGCCTCAATCGCATTAGCCATGGACGCTCGAATGAGACATGGGGAGCTCAATCGCATTAGCCATGGACACTTGAGTGAGACCGCGGGGCTCAATTGCATTAGCCATGGACGCTTGAAGGGAAGCGCCGATCCCGTTCACCTCAGCGCGGATACTGGAAACAGGCAGGCTGGCTTTGATGACAATAGCCATGGACACATGATCGCTTGGCGATGCCAGGCGACCGTCACATCCTCTTCTCTTCATGCCACGCCGGATGACAACCAGCAGACACGCGGTCCGCTTCGGGGCCATCATCCGCCGCCTTCGTGAGCAGCGGCAGTGGACTCTCATCGACTTCAGTCGCAAAGCCGGCATGAATCCCTACCTCGGCTTCATCGAACGAGGTGAGAACTCCCCCACTCTCGACACCATAATCCTTCTCGCCCAGGTACTCGGCGCCGAGGCCTCCGAGGTGCTCCGGGAGATGGAGCAGAAGTAAGCAGAAGACGTTTTTCACGCGGAGGCGCGGGGACGCGGAGAACACCTCTTGACCCTCCGCGCCTCCGCCGCTCCGCGGGTGTTGCAGTCACATCTGGAACTCAACTTACCGTCATCAAGTCATGCGTGGTGATAGACCCCGGCCTTCGTTTCGTATTCCGGCGATGACGCTAATAACGAAATTTGCGTGTCCAGATCGCAGAACGAAGGTGTGACCCCCTTGGGTCGCTACTGCGTCTACCGGGCGCGACTGACACGTCAGTCCCGAGGGACTCAACGTCGAGTCGCCGCGACTGACATGTCAGTTCCGAGGAACTGAACGTCGAGTCTCCCCGACCGAAAGGTCAGGTCCGCGGAACTGAAGGTCACATCCGCTAACGTTCCGTCGTCGCTCCGGTGGGCGCACGCTCCATATCCGGGGCGGCTCGCTGTGTCCGCGCGACATGGGACAACGCGTTGATTGCGAAGCGTCGTGTTCTAAATCGTACGTGTCGTTGGAAATCTCATGACGTTCATCCTTCTACTCATGCATGACAAACGAAAAGAACATCAGGCATAAAGCGCGATCGACCACACCCCCTCTTCTTCCCATCGGTACAGTGATCTGCTTCGGCGGAGATCTTTCTCAGGCGGGCATTTACAACGACGTGAAGGCTGCGGGATGGCTGCTGTGCGACGGCACCAGCTACAGGCAAAGCGACTACCCGGTGCTGTTCACCGCCATCGGTACGGTGAACGGCTCGGCCGGCGCGGGAGAGTTCAACGTGCCGGATCTACGTGACCGCTTTCTGCGCGGGCGCAACGGCGTGGCGGTCACCGGCGACCCGGATGCAAACGCGCGCAACGCCGCGAACCACGGCGGCGCGACCGGCAACAACGTAGGCTCTCTGCAGGCTTCGGCCACGGCTGTGCCGGCCAAGCCGTTCGTAGTCGGCTCCAGCGGCACGCACGCCCACAGCACGACGCACCTCTCGTCCGAGATGCACCAGGCCTGGGACGGCAGCACGTACACCATGGCCCGCTGGAACGCCCCGGCGACGACGGACGCTGGCGGCGCGCACTCGCACACGCTGTCGGGCTTCGGCACCACGACGGCGCCGATCAACCTGGCGGTCTACTTCATCATCAAAGCTAACGACCCGGTGCAGGGCGGCTCCCTGCCGGCCGGCTCGCTGGTCGGCTTCGCAGGCACGTCGCCCGACACGCCGCCGGCGTCGTGGCTGAGTTGCGACGGCATGTCGTACGCCGTCACGCGCTTCCCGAACCTGAACGCGCTCATCTCCTACAACTATGGGGGCGATGGCCTCAGCGTGTTCAGCGTCCCCGACCTGCGCGGGCAGTTCCTGCGCGGGACCAACCACTCCACGGGTCGCGATCCTGATGCCGCAAACCGCTTCGCCGCCGACACCGGCGGAAGCGACGGCGATGCGACCGGATCGGCCCAGAGCTACGCCACCTACGGCGGCCAGAACCTCACGATCGCCAGCGGCGGTGCGCACGATCACAACATTGCGCTGCTCCCGCTAACGGATCACCACGTCGCGTATGGAGCGAGCGGGCACGATGCGAAGAACGTCATGCACTGGACGAACGATTCGGCGGCCTCGAGTGCCGACGGCGATCACTTCCACACGATCACCGGTGGAGACAGCGAGAGCCGTCCGATCAACATCTACGTCGACTGGCTGATCGCCTCCGACAACCTCAACACCGCGCCGCCGATCGGTTCAATCGTCCCAATTGGCTCCGACATGACGAACTTTGGGAACATCCTTACGCTGACTGGCATGGGCTGGCTCCCGTGCAACGGCGCCAAGCTGACCATCTCCGACCCGCGGTACGCCGCGCTGTACAAGGTGATCGGGACAACGTACGGTAGGCGTCCCCTGCAGTTCCTGCTACCCGATCTGCGCGGCTACTTTGTCAAGGGCGCTGGCGGAAACGCGACACCCGGAGCGCTCCTGACGCAGTCGCTGACGGGCACGCCGGTCATTCCCATCACCACGACCAACGACGGCAGTCACGCGCACGTCATCCAGAACATCCCCACGGACGCGCACACGATCGACGTGGTCGACGGGTGGGATATCGCGGAAAACAACCTGAACGAAAGCCCGACTTCGACTGATGGCGCGCATACGCATACCCTCAGCGGCGGCGACAGCGAATCGCGCCCGCCGAACGTCTATGCCGACTATGTCATCCGATACAAGTAGGCCGGCGCGACCGCCGCGACCTTGTGAAGAGATGGCGATACCGAACACCCTTTTCAGTCAGCGACCTCCGGCGTGTCACGCCGGAGGTCGCGGGTCCGAGCCCCATGATCGCGGCCGGGCTGAGGTCTTGATGCTACGGCTTCCACCGCACGCCCGCCCACCCTCGTAGTTTGCGCGTAAGGCGCACTTGGGCGACGCCGGCGGTGAGTTGGAGTCCGGGCGTTTTGACTAGCGGCATGGGCGGGACGGAGACATTGGTCTCGAGGCCGAGGAGATCGATGTTGGTGCCGAGGTGGTGGCGTTGCCAGAAGGCGGTTACGGCGCCGAGTCCGAGGGAGAGGCGTTCGCCGCGGTAGGTTGAGGACGAGAGAATCCCGCGTTCGAAGGCGGGGTCGAGGATGCGGTTGAGGAGGAGGGAGTCGGGTTCGATTGAAGAGGCGATGCCGCCGAGGGTGAGGTGGCGACCTTCAGTGAGTGATGCGCCGAAAGTCAGGTCGCCGGCGCGGACGGAGGCGCGGGCGGTGGCGTGGAGGTAATTGGCGGAGTCGGCGGCGATGTCGATCCGTTCGGAGACGATGCGGCGTTGATGCGTTGCGAAGTGCGCGTCGAGGAAGGCTCGGTTGCGATGTTGGGTGACGAGCCCGCCGGCGCTGATGGAGAGGTGCGACAGCGGGAAGACTGCATCGCGCGTGGCGCGTAGTTCGAGGCCGCGTGTTTCGCGGGTATCGAATGCATGCGCGGCGATCGCGATTGGCAGGCCGCGATACACCGAGGCGATGGCGAATCCGCGCGGCATCTGCTTTGTACCGATCGCGCCGAGGATGAGCGTGTCGAGGCGGCCGATGACGTCGCCGAGGCGGAGGCCGAATTCGGTGGTGCTGCCGAATGGGGTGTATTGGCCGCCGAACGTCGTCGACGCTTCCTGGCGTCCGAGGCCGTAGGGATGCGGCGTGACGGGATCATCGTGCAACGCGACGGGCGTGGCGGGCGGTGGCGGAAGGGCGGGAACGAGCGAGCGGTCGAATGCCGGGAGCGGCGGCGCGAGTGATGTTGCATCGGCGAGGCGGCGGATGACGAAGCCATCGGGATCGAGGGACATGAAGTAGAGCGAGCCGTCGGGTGACGGCGCGGGATTGAGAGCCATGCCGGGGCTTCGCGTGACGTAGGCCGGACTGATGGCGAGGTCCATGCGCGCGATGTCGATGAAGCCGCGGCCGGCGATGGCGGCGAAGAGTGCACCGTTCGGTCCCCACTCCGGCGCGAACGCGCCCGCAATCGGCAGCGCCTTGCCGTCGATGGCGACGCGCCATTCGCCATTCGCGTGCTCGGCCCAGGCGATGCGGCCATCCGCTGCGGCGCGCGGATGCGAGTAGACGACGTCGAGCGACGGCTCGGTTCGCGGCGTGATCGCGCCGGTTGAGAGATCGACGTTCACGATCTGCGATTGGCCGAAACGGCTGCGGACGGCGACGGCGTGCGTGGCGTCGATCGGATCGGCGTCCTTCACGTCGGCGAGATGGGTGAAGCGCTCGGATTGTCCCGTCGCCGGAGTCCACCGGAAGAGATCGTGGTGAAGGAAGCCGTCGGCGTCGGGTTGCTTGTGCGTGTAGATGATCGATGTGCCGTCGCGCGTCCAGCGCGGATTGTCGACGTCGCCGCCGTCGGGCGGTTTGTACGAATGCAGCGGCTTGCGCGGGAATGGTTTCGTTCGCACCGGCGCGACGTCCTGCGGATCGCGACGCAGGATTTCGGCGATGCGTTTGGCGTTCTTCGTTTCTTCCTCGTTCGGACCGGTCGAATACACGGCCAGCGTGGCCTCCCCTTTTGCGTTGCGGAGAACCATGGCCAGCTTCGTTCCGTCGGGCGACACCGCGGGATCGCCGCTGCCGCGCGACGTCTCCTGCCAAAGCTCGCAATCCTTCCAGCCGGCAGCGCGGGCGACGGTCATCGCGTTCGACGAGAGCTCCGCCGTGAATTGTCCGTAGAGACGTTGGGGCGAATCGCCGAAAACGCCGGCGAAGGCGGCGTCGAAACTGCGGCGCTGGCGCGCGGTCATACGCGCCCAGAGATTGCGAAGCGAGTCGGGGCCGTTCTTGTCGACAAGCCATTCGAGAAATGCCGATCCGGCAAGGTAGGCCATCGACATGCCGAGGAAGCGGCGGTCGGAGTCGAGTTGGGGGTAGGTGGGAAGCTGGCCGTTCATCGCCCACGTGCGCAGCACCGCGGCGCGCATCGCGCCGGAGGGGCGACCGCTGCCGGTGATGCGCCCTTCGATCAGCGTCGCGTAGCCCTCCAGCACCCAGCGCGGCGCGCGGAGCGTGATCGGATTCAGCGGGAGGAGATGCGCGAGCGCGCGATCGAATGGATTGCGCGATGGTCTGAGTAAATGAACCAGATGCGCCGTCTCGTGAACGGTGAGCAGATCGATCCAGTTCGAGTACTCGCCGATCTGCGTCTCCGGCTCGGGCGGCTCGGCGTAGAGCACGATACGCGGCGTGTCGAGCAGCGCGATGGTGATGCCGTTCGCGTCCGCGCTCGGATTCTCGATCAGCACGTCGGTGACCGTCTCCGGCGCGAAGCCGACTTCTGCGACGACGGCAGCGCGCACCGACTCCAGTCTCGCTGCCGCGCGCGTGGCCCACGCTTCGTACGCGGCCGGATAGTGCACGCGAAAATGCGGCGTGGCGATGGTCCGCCACTCGTCATGCGGCGCCTGCGCGCAAAGAGTCGCGGCGACGAAAAACGACACCAACGCGAGGCGGCCGATCATGCAAAAATGCGCCCCATGAAACGAATCGCCATCGTGCTCGCCATGCTCATCGCCATCAGCGTCAATGCTCAGGAGAAGCCGCACGTCATGCTGGTCATGCACGGAGGAGCGGGAACGATCACGCGCGGAAGTATGACCGCCGAAATGGAAAAGCAGTACCGCGACACGCTGGAACAGGCGCTGAAAACGGGCCAGGGCGTGCTGATGAAAGGCGGCTCGAGCATCGACGCGGTCGAAGCGAGCATCCGCATCCTCGAAGACTCGCCGCTCTTCAATGCCGGCAAGGGCGCGGTCTTCACGCACGAAGGAAAGAACGAGCTCGACTCGGCCATCATGGACGGCAAGACGAAGAAGGCGGGGGCGGTAGCGGGCGTGACCATCATCCGCAATCCGATCACGGCGGCGCGCGCGGTGATGGAGAAGTCGCCGCACGTGATGATGGTCGGCCGCGGCGCGGAGCTGTTCGCCACGAAGATGGGATTGGAGATCGTCGATCCCTCGTACTTCTGGACGGAGCGCCGCTGGAAGGGATTGCAGCAGGAGTTGCTCAAGGAGCAGCAGCGGCAGGCCAATCCGCACGCATCGATCAAGTCAGACGACGAAACGCGTCACGGCACGGTGGGCGCGGTAGCGCTCGACGCGGCCGGCAACCTGGCCGCGGGGACGTCGACCGGCGGCACGACGAACAAGCAGTACGGACGCGTCGGCGACTCGCCGATCATCGGCGCCGGAACGTATGCCGACAATGATTCGGTGGCTGTCTCCTGCACCGGCACCGGCGAATTTTTCATCCGCTGGACGGTGGCGCACGACATCGCCGCGTTGTACCAGTACAAAGGCATGACCGTGCAACAGGCCGGCGACGAGGTGATCCACAAAAAGCTGGAGCCGGTCGGCGGCGACGGCGGCGCAATCATCCTCGACCGCAAAGGCAACTTCGCGATGCCGTTCAATAGCGAGGGGATGTATCGCGGATGGATCGGCGCGGATGGGGTGCCGCACGTATTCATTTACAAGGAGTAACGATCCGCAGATGACGCAGATGGACGCAGATTTTTATCTGTGCACATCTGCCGCATCTGCGGATGAAATCCCCGCCAATCGCCCGCTCGCCCACGCCCACTGAAAGTTGAATCCGCCGATGCGGCCGTCGACGTCGAGGATTTCGCCGCAGAGGTAGAGGTTCGGGCAAATCCGCGATTCCATCGTGCTGACATTCACCTCGTCTAACGGCACTCCCCCCGCCGTCACCTCGGCGTACTCGAATCCACGATCGCGAACGACCGGCAACGTGTAGTCGACGAGATCGCGCACGATCCGACGGCGATCGTCTTTGGACAGACGACCGAGAGGCGTATCGGCCGCGAGCCACGCAAGCAGTCGGTCAGGAAGCCGAACGATGCTCCCTATCGTCGCGTGGGGATTCCGTTTGCCCGCCGCGATCAGCGACGCATCCACCGACTCGAACGTCTCCCCCGGCAGAAAGTTCGCGGACAACGTCGCCGGCTGATGCGCGATCCAGTGACGGCTGATGTCGAGCACCACCGGCCCGCTCACCCCAAAGTGCGTGAAGAGCATCGAGCCGCGATGCCGCTGCAGAATTCGTCCGGTCGGCGACTTTACGGCCAGTTCCGCATCGACCGAAATCCCGCTGAGCTCCGTGATCCAGTGGCCCTTTTCTACGACAAGCGGCACGAGCGCGGGAAACGTCGGCGTGACCGTGTGTCCGAGCGCGCGCGCCACTTCGTAACCCGACCCGTCGCTGCCGGTCTTCGGAACCGATCGTCCGCCGGCGGCGAGGATGACGCGGCTGGCGCGAATCGAACCGTTGATGACGAAACCAGGCTCGATCGACTCCACACGCATCCCCGTAACGATCTCGACGCCCTCCGCCGCGCGAAGCAGCGCATCGACGACGTCACGCGCCCGATTGCTGACCGGGAAAAGCTTCCCCGTCTCCTCGCGCTTCAACGGGACACCGAGCTCCTCGAAGAATGCGATCGTCGATGCCACATCGAACGTCCGCAGGACCTTCGCGATCGCATTCCGGCTGCCGTTAAAGTCCTCCGCGTGCACGATCTCATTCGTGACGTTGCAGCGCCCGCCGCCGGAGATGAGGATCTTCGCGCCGATCTTCTTCGCGCCGTCAATCGCCACGACGCGCGCGCCTTTCCGGGCAGCCGCGATCGCCGCCATCAGCCCCGCGGCTCCGGCACCGATCACGGCGACGTCGTATTTCTCAGACATCGTTCACGGCGAAGAGATTCTCACCACAGAGGCACAGAGGACACAGAGGTCTTTCTCTGTGATCTCTGTGTCTCTGTGGTGCAAATGCTTTTGGCCGCCTCCGCGTGACAACACCGAAACACGATTCTAGTAGCGAACCCGCTACCATTCGCCGCCATGCTTCGCAGAACCTTCGCTCTCCTCGCCACGCTGCTCGTCGTTCCGGCCGCGCTCTTTGCGCAGAAGCCGCTCGATGCCGCGCAGATCCAGCTTGCGCTCAAGAAGCTCACCGTCGTCGGCAGCGCGCTTTATGTGGCCGCGCATCCCGACGATGAAAACACCGCGCTCATCGCCTACCTCGGCAACGAGCGGCTCTATCGCACCGGCTACCTCTCCATGACGCGCGGCGACGGCGGCCAGAACCTCCTCGGCGACGAAAAGGGAGAGCTGCTCGGCGTCATCCGCACGCAGGAATTGCTGGCCGCGCGGCGCACCGACGGCAGCGAGCAGTTCTTCACCCGCGCCCTCGACTTCGGATTCTCCAAAGGTCCGAAGGAGACGCTGGCCATCTGGGATCACGATCTGATCCTGGCCGACGTCGTCTGGAATATCCGCCGCTTCCAGCCGGACGTGATCATCACCCGCTTCCCGACCACCGGCGAGGGCGGGCACGGACACCACACCGCGTCCGCGATTCTCGCCGGCGAGGCGTTCACCGCCGCCGCCGATCCGAGCAAGTTTCCGGAGCAACTGAAGTACGTCGGCGTGTGGCAGCCGAGGAGACTGTTCTTTAATCGGTTTGGCTTTCAGCCGGTCAAGCCGGACGATCCTTCGGTCGCCAACTCGCTTCGCGTCGACATGGGCGCATTCAATCCGCTCCTCGGCCGCTCGTACACCGAGATCGCCGCGGAAAGCCGGAGCATGCACAAGAGCCAGGGTTTCGGCGCGGCAGAGCGGCGCGGAACGTTCTTCAACTACTTCGACCAACTCGCCGGCGATCCCGCAAAGACCGATATTTTCGAAGGGATCGATACTTCCTGGTCGCGCTATCCCGGCGGCGAGGCGATTGAGAAAGTCCTGCAGCAAGCTTCCGACTCGTTCGATCCAAAGAATCCCGCCAAAACCATCCCTCTGCTACTCCAGGCGTACGACCTGCTCGACCGTCTTCGCGCCGGTGGCGCGTGGGCGTCGACGCCGTGGGCCGACGTGAAGCAGCGCGATCTGCTGAACGCCATCCGTGCCTGCGCCGGAATCTCCATCGACGTCGCCGCGGGCGATTCGTCCGTCACCGCCGGAAGCACGATCCCGGTCAGCGTCAGCGTCGTCAACCGCTCCGACTACCCCTTCACCCTTTCCATGGTCGCGTCGCGCTACGCCGATCCGAGCAAGGGCGTGAACGCGCCGCTGGCCAACAACGTCCCGATCAAGACGGATTTGTCGATCAAGGTTCCGGCTGACTTCCCGATCTCGCAGCCGTACTGGCTGCAGAAGCCGCCGAACAAAGGGTCGTACGTCGTCGACGACCAGCGGCTCATCGGCATCCCCGAAAACGCGCCGGCGATTCCGATCATCGTCACGCTGACCGACAATGCCATGCACACGATCATCTTCGAAGTGCCGGCCGTTTATCGCTGGACCGATGCGGTCCTCGGCGAGCGCACGCGATCGGTGGATGTCGTGCCGCCCGTGACTGCGAACCTCGCCGCGCCGGTCTACGTTTTCCCCGACGTGCAGGCGAAGCCGGTCACCGTGTTGGTGCGCAATGTCAACGCCACCGGTCCGGTCACCGTGCGGCTTCGCGTTCCCGAAGGCTGGGCTTCCAATCCTTCCTCCACCTCCGTCAGCTTCGCCAAAAAGGGTGAAGAGGCGCGCGCGACGTTTCAGATCAAGCCGCCGGCCGGCGAGTCAAACGCGCTGGTGCGTGCGGAAGCCGAGACAGCCGACGGAAAGAAGGTCGACGTCGGCGTCACGAACATCGACTATCCCCATATCCCGGCACAACGCGTCTTCGGCGACGCGGTCGCGAAGCTCGTCCGGGCCGACATCAAGAAGCGCGGGACGCGCGTCGGCTACGTCATGGGCGCCGGCGATGAAGTCCCGACGGCGCTGCGCCAGGTCGGCTACGACGTCACGCTGCTGACCGACGACGATCTCGATCGCGGCGATTTCGCGAAGTACGACGCCATTGTCACCGGCGTGCGCGCCTACAACGCCCGCCCGCGCATGCGCCTCGCGCATCCGAAGCTGATGGAGTACGTGAAGAACGGCGGGACGCTCGTGGTGCAGTACAACAGCACCAATCCGCAGCCGCTGCTCGTCGACGTGCCCGGACCGTATCCGTTCAAAGTCAGCACCGATCGCGTCACAGTCGAAGAGGCGCCGGTCCGCTTCGTCCACCCCGACTCGCCGCTGCTCAACGTGCCGAACAAAATCACGCAGGCCGATTTCAGCGGCTGGGTGCAGGAACGCGGCCTCAACTTCGTCAGGGATTGGGATCCGCAATACCAGACCGTTCTCGCGTCGAACGATCCAGGCGAGCCGGAGAAAGAGGGCGGCGAGCTTTACGCGCACTACGGCAAAGGAACGTTCATCTACACCAGCTACGCCTGGTTCCGGCAGCTCCCGGCCGGCGTTCCCGGCGCGTACAAGATGTTTGTCAATCTCGTTTCCGCGAAGTAACGAACCTCGGCCCGCGTCATTCGTTCAAATGAGTCAATGAGCAGCGAGAGCAAAGTGAACTGGCCGCGGCTGTACACCGCGGTCCTGGCCGAGCTCGCGCTCCTCATCGTCATCTTCTACGCCTTCACGAAAGCGTTCGCATGAGGACGATCGACTGGGTCGTCCTCATCGGCACGCTCGCGGCCATCGTCGCTTACGGCACATGGAAAGGGCGGCACAAGAAGAATCTCGACGGCTATCTCCTGGCTGGACGCGAACTGAAGTGGCCGACCATCGCGCTCTCGATCATGGCCACGCAGGCCAGCGCGATCACGTTCCTGTCGACGCCGGGCCAGGCCTACACCGACGGCATGCGCTTCGTGCAGTTCTACCTCGGACTGCCGATCGCGATGGTGATCCTCTCCATCACCGCCGTGCCGATCTACCATCGCCTCAAAATCTTCACCGCGTACGAATATCTCGAAACGCGATTCGGCGTCGGCACGCGCACGCTCACGTCGCTGCTGTTCCTGATTCAGCGCGGCCTCTCCACCGGCATCACGCTCTACGCGCCCGCGCTCATCGTCTCGGTCATCCTCGGCTGGAACATTCACGTCACCAACGTCGTGGTCGGATTGCTGGTGGTGATTTACACCGCGTCCGGCGGCACGAAAGCGGTCAGCCGCACGCAGGTCCATCAACTTCTGATCGCCCTCGGCGGGATGGCGGTCGCGCTCATCATCGCCATCCACTCGCTGCCGCAGGACGTCACGCTCGTCGAAGCGTTCCGCGTGGCCGGACGCATGGGCCGCCTCAACGCCATCGACTTCCGTTTCGATCCGAAGACGCAATACAACTTCTGGTCGGGCCTCATCGGCGGCGCGTTCCTGGCGCTTTCGTACTTTGGAACGGATCAATCGCAAGTCCAGCGCTACCTCACCGGCTCGTCGATCGCCGAAAGCCGCCTCGGACTGCTGATCAACGGCATGGTCAAAGTGCCGATGCAGTTCTTCATCCTTTTCGTCGGTGCGATGGTCTTCGTCTTCTACCAGTTCGTCGCGCCGCCGCTCTTCTTCAACACCGTCCAGCGCGCGAAAGTCAGCACGAGCCAGTACGCGGCCGAATACGAGAAACTCGAAGCGCAGCATCAGACGCAGTTCACGGAAAAGCGCGCCGATGTGCAGCGCCTGCTCACCGCGATGCGCGCGCACGATGACGCCGCCACCGCCGTCGCAACCACCGCGCTGCGCAACGTACAGGAGCGCGAAACCGCCACCCGCACCGCCGCCGCGTCGCTCATCAATCGCACGCAGCCGGGCGCCGACAACAGCGACACGAACTACATCTTCCTGACCTTCGTCATCGACTACCTCCCCGCCGGCGTCGTCGGACTCGTGCTTGCGGCGATCTTCTGCGCGGCGATGTCGGCGACGTCGTCCGGCCTCAACTCGCTCGCCTCCACCACCGTCGTCGACATTTTCCGCCGCCTCGGCAAGCCGCACGCGACCGACGCCGAATGCGTGCGCCTCTCGAAACTGGCCACGATTGCCTGGGGCCTCTTCGCCATCGCCTTCGCCGAATTCGCCAACCGCCTCGGCTCGCTCATCGAAGCGGTCAACAAACTCGGCTCGCTCTTCTACGGAACGATCCTGGCGATCTTCCTGCTCGCGTTCTACACGAAGCGCGTCAGCGGCACCGCCGCCTTCCTCGGCGCCCTGATCGGAGAAGCGGCCGTGGTCTGGTGCGCCGTCGCCACCGACCTGGCCTGGCTCTGGTGGAACGTCATCGGCTGCGTGGTGGGCGTCCTAGCCGCGCTGATCGTGCAGCGCTTCGTGCCGGAACAGGATCTGCGTTCATCTGCGTCATCTGCGGACCAGGCTTTCGATCCGCAGATGAACGCAGATTGACACAGATCTACTTTTTCCAGTCGTTGATCGAGCTTTGAATCTCGCCGGCGAGCTCTTTGTCGTTCGGACCGGCCAGTTTCAGCGCGGACTCTCCCGTGGCGATCGCGCCGGCTTTGTCGCCGTTCTTTGCCTGGATGCGCGCTTTCAGGTAGAGGTTCGACATCGTCTGCTTCACCTTCAGCGACTGATCGACCCACGTCGCGGCCTGCGCGGTGTTGCCGGCATCGAACGCGAATCCAGCGGCGCGATACGGCGTCTGAAAGTCGGTGGCCGCGGCGCCGGCGACAGCCGCATTCGCGTCCGCCATCACCTTCGCGGTCGTGTTCGTGCCCACCGTGAACGGCACGGAGACGTTCTCCCAACGAATGGCCACCGTGGCGGCGTCATTCGTGACCTGCGGGAACTCGATCGTCATCAGCTCGTGGAACGGTGACTTCTCCGGCTTCGCCGTGACGCGCAGCGCGTCGTCGGCCTGCTTGTAGTTGAACGAGCCCCACTGCTTGGCGGTCTTATTGAAGATGATCGTCCACGAATCCTTTCCCGGAATCGTGTGCAGCGAATACATCCCCTTCGGCAGCGGCTGGCCGTTGATGGTGACGTCGTCGCTGAACGAGATCTGCGTGGCCTCGTTCGCGCCGGTGCGCCAGACCTGGTCGTACGGCACGAGGCCGCCCCAGATGGCGCGCCCCTTCACCGCCGGACGGCTGTAGTCGACGGTGATGTCGGTCAGACCGACGGTGGCCGTGGTGACCATATGCTGCGAAACGCGCGGCAGTTTGAGTGCCGGCGCGGCCGTCTGGGCCGCGAGGACTGCAGGAAAGAGAAGAGAACAGATCGCAATGAACTTGCGCATGGAAAACTCCTTTCGATTTCGAAACCGCGCGTGATCCTAGCAAAAGCGCGGCGCGGGTCGCGATAAACTCGTGGCAACGACATCCAAGGAGACTGCAATGGTTGCCATCCGCTTCACCGGAAACTACGAAGATCTGTCCACCGATCGCGGCTATCAGTTCAAGTTCTTCTGTGAGAAGTGCAACAACGGCTACATGTCCACCTTCAAGACCTCGACGATGGGCGTCCTCGGATCGGCCGCTCGCGTCGCCGGCAATCTCTTCGGCGGCGTCTTCGGAAGCGTCGCGGACAGCTCGTACGAGGTGCAGCGCGCCGTCGGCGGCCCCGCGCACGACAGCGCGCTGAAAGACGCTGTCAACGAAATCTCGCCGATCTTCAAGCAGTGCACGCGCTGCGGCAACTGGGTCTGCGAGCCGATCTGCTGGAACAAGAAGGCCGGCCTCTGCGAAACCTGCGCGCCCGATCTCGACGAAGAGATGGCTGCCGCGCAAGCTGAGGCCGCGAGAGAACAGATTCAAACAAAGGCGCGCGAGGTGGACTGGACGAAGCAGCGCAAAGTCGACCAGGTCTCCGGCGCCGTCTGCGGATCATGCGGCGCAAAATCGCAGGGCGGAAAGTTTTGCCCCGAGTGCGGCACCGCGTACAACGCGAAAAAGAAATGCGGCAGTTGCGGACATGAAGCCGAGGGGACGCCGAAGTTCTGTCCGGAGTGCGGAGGGAAGTACTAGCGTTCCCTGGCGATCGCGATCTGCTGTTCCAGAAAATCGCGGAACGAAATCGCCGCTTCGTGCAACTGCTGCGGCACAAGGGAACTGGTCGTGAGTCCGGGAAGTGTGTTCAATTCGAGAAAGTACACGCCCTCGGGGCTTGCGATCAGATCGCTGCGCGAGTAGCCCTCGCATCCGAGGGCGATGTGCGCGGCGAGGGACATCGCCTGCGCTTCGTCGCGCATCGCGTCGGGAATCTTCGCGGGACAGATTTCGCGCGTCCCCTTGCCGAGGTATTTGCCTTCGTAGTCGAACCGCGCGCCGGGATCGGTTTCGATCTCGATGACCGGCAGCGGGAAGGGACCGTCGCCGCCTTCGATCACGCCGACGGTCAGCTCGCGTCCGGCGATGAACTGCTCGACGATGTAGGGGACGTTGGCGACCTGCGGAATCTCGCTCCCCTGCTCGACAAAAAAGAGACCGCGCGAGGAACCGCCGGCCAGCGGCTTGAGAACGAGTTTCTCGTGACGCTGCAACATGTCGGCGATCGTCTGATCGATGTTGCGGACGTCCTGCACCACGCGCGACTCCGCGATGCGAACGCGATCCTTGACGATCTCCTTCGCCCGTCCTTTGTCGAACGCCGCGGCGCTCGCGGTGGAACCGGAACCAGTGAAGGCGATGCCGCGCGCTTCCATCATCCGCTGCACCGTTCCGTCCTCCCCTTCTCCGCCGTGGAGCGCGAGGAGGAAGACCGGATCGTCGACCGGGAGCGTGTCGAGCGCCATCTCCAGATCGGGCCAGATGGCCGGCCGCGACGGCAGAAAGTCATTCGTAAACGGATTCGGATGCGCGAGCAGCTCCTCGCGATTGACGTCATACACCGCGCCGTTCGGCGCCCAGAACCAGGCCAGCGGCGCGCCAAGGGTGCGCACCACGTTCTGCGCCGAGGCCACCGAAACATGGCGCTCATCGCTGCGCCCGCCAAAGAGAACAATCACAGTCATGCGGCCGCGTTCTGCAATCGCGTTGCCTCCCTCCGCGATCTTCGCGGCTCCGCGTGAAACTGGTTCCCTTTGATAGGAAACGCGCGAGTCATTCACCCGTTCTGATTTCGGATTCACTCGAAATGATTTCGGGTGAATCCGTTCTGGTTTCGAGTGCCACTCGTAAATTTTCGAGCGCCACTCCTCGGTCTTTCGAGTGCCACTCGTAAATTTTCGAGTGCTACTCGTAAATTTTCGAGTGCCACTCGTAAATTTACGTCTTAATCCCCGTTTCCCATCGGATTGACGACCGTCACACGCCCATCCACCTTCGGCGTCAACGGCTGCGGCATCGCCTTCAGCGCATCGATCAGCAGCTCCCGGATCGGGCGCGAGTAATCGATCTTGATCCGGTCGGGAGGAATCGTCTTCATCAGCGGCTCCAGCCCTTCCCCCGTGACCAGGAAATCGATCGTGGCCACGCGATAGAGCGCGTCGGGATCGAGCGGCTTGCCGTCGGCGAGGGTGACTGACAGCAATCGATTGCGCTGTGCGGGCGGCTTGTCGGAATCGCGCGACTCATCGAACGTGTACCGCAGACCGCTGGTCTGCAGGATGCCGCGTCCGCCGCCGATCGACGTGATCTCCAGCATTCGTTTCACCTGTGCGCCGGTGAGCGTGACCATGGCCGGAAAATTGTCGAACGGAGAGACGTCGAACAGGTGCTGATAGAGGATCGTCCCGGCCGGCAGATCGGTGCGGATGCCGCCGGAGTTGAGGAAGGCGACGTCGGCCTTCATGTACGTGCGCATCGCGTCGGTGAGCAGATCGCCGAGCGGCGACTCGCGGTAGTAGGCGCGCTTGAAACGCTCCGTCGTGCGGATGCCGAGGTCCTGATTCTTTTTCACGGCAACCTGCTCGAGGTACGGCTTGAAGATGTCCGCCACTGCCGTCACCTCGGACACCGGTTTTCCTTCCAGCTTCTTCGGCACGAGCGTCGCCCCGGCCGGCGCCTTTTTCGGATCGCATGTCTCCGTGTGCTCGAACACCTGCGCGCAGACCATCGTCAGCGGCGCCATCTCCGTCTTGGTCACCTTGTGCTGCGACGGATCGACGGTCATGTCGAGGATGGCGATCTCGCGTCCGTACGGCGACGGCTGCAGCGTGGCCACGCCCTCGATGTAGTGGCGGATGTTCGAATGCGTGTGGCCGGCGAAGTAGGCGTCGATGGTTCCTTTCGGCAGGGCCTTCAGATAGCGCATCGCCTCCTGGTCCGTTTCGCAGCTCGACGAATCCTCGGGATTCATCTCGATGTTCTTGCAGCGACCGCCCATGTGCGCGATGACGACGATGGCCGAGGCGCCGGCCTTGCGCAGCTCTTTCGCGGCGGTGACCGTCGCCGCGACCGGATCGCCAAAATTGAACGTGGCCACATTCGCGGCCATCGTCGTTGCCGGCGTGTCGGGCGTCGACAAACCGATGATGCCGACCTTCACGCCGTTCGCCTCGATCATCGTGTAGCGCTTCGCCCATGACGGCGTTTTGCCGGTGGCCTTCTCCGTCAGATTCGCGGAGAGGAAAGGGAACCTGGCCGCTTTCGCATTCTTTTTCAGTGCTCCGAGCGGATCTTCGTCAGGCGTCCGCGCGACCGAGTCGGGGCCGACCGGACCGTAGTCGAACTCGTGATTGCCGACCGCTGCGGCGTCGTAGCCGAGGGCGTTGTACCCTTTCACCACCGGTTCGCCCTCGAAGAAGTTCGACTCCAGCGATCCTTGAAACAGATCGCCCGAGTCGACGACGATCACTCTTCCATGATTCGCGCGCAGCACATTGAGATATCCGGCGATGAGTGCCAACCCGCCGTACGCGGGAGCCGTCTTCGACTCATGATGGCTGTCGTACGAGCCGTGAAGATCGGTCGTGCCGACGACGAAAACATGCACCGGCTGCGGATCGGCAGCGTAAGCCGCGAAGGCGGCGAGGAAGAGAACGAAGGGAAGGAGCCGTTTCATGGCGCGAAAGTATAGGTTGCTGTCATCCTGAGCCGCCGAAGCGACATAGCGCGAAGCGCGGAGTCGCGCAGGACGGTCGAAGGATCCCCGGCTGGTAACAACGGTCGGGCGGGAGTGTTCAGCCACCGCCCGTCCTGGTTATTAGCCGGGATCCTTCGCCGTCCTACGGCTCTCCGCCTTCGGCTACGAGCCTCCGGCGGCTCTGGATGACAGTGAACAAACAGATGCTCTATCAAACCCTCGCCACCGCGGTCGCCGTCATCCACTTCGCGTTCATCGCCTTCGTGATCGCGGGGGGATTTCTGGTGCTGCGCTGGCCGGTGTTGAAGTGGATTCACCTCCCCGCCGCGTTGTGGGGAGCGCTCATCGAGATTGGCGGTTGGATCTGTCCGCTCACCATCCTCGAGAATGTGCTTCTGCGCAGAGCGGGCGCGGCTGGGTATGATGACGGCTTCGTCGCGCATCACATCTTCCGCGTGATTTACCCGAACGGCCTCACCCGCGGGATGGAATTCGCCATCGCCGCATTCGTCATCGCGATCAACGTCGCGGTATACAGGAAAGTGTTTTACTGAATGGATTTTTTAGCGATCCCGCAACACCCGGTCTCCACGACCGACAAGCCCTTCTCATCCCTCGGCCTGAGCGCCCCGATCCTCGGCATCATCGAGAAGATCGGCTTTCAGAATCCGACTCCGATCCAAGCCGAAGTCATTCCGATCGCGCTCGAAGGCAAAGACATCATCGGCCTGGCGCAGACCGGCTCCGGCAAGACGGCGGCGTTTTCGCTGCCGCTGGCCGAGCGGCTCACGCATGGCCGCGGCGTACGCGGCCTGATCCTCTCGCCCACGCGCGAGATCGCGCTGCAGACGAAAGCGTTCCTCGACGTCTTCGGCGTCAATCACGACCTCAACACCGCCTGCGTCATCGGTGGTGTGAAGATGAATCCGCAGACCGAGGCGCTGCGCAAACAGCCGGACATCATCGTGGCCACGCCGGGACGTTTGCTCGATCACGTCCGGCAGCGTCACGTGAAGCTCGACGAGATCGAAGAGCTCGTTCTCGATGAAGCCGATCACATGCTCGACCTCGGATTTCTCCCGCAGATGCGCGAGATCCTGCGCCTGCTTCCGCGCAACCGCCGCACGATGATGTTCTCGGCCACGATGCCCGACTCGATCGAGATGATCGCGAAGGAGTTCATGCGCGATCCGGTGCGCATCGACATCACCCCCGAGGGGGGCGCGGCCACCGGGATCACGCACCGGCTTTATGTCGTCAAGGAAGAGGACAAGCGGAACTGCCTGCTGGCGCTGCTCACCGAGGAGCTTGGGAGCACACTCGTCTTCGTGCGCCGGAAGATCGACGCCGAGTGGCTGTACCACATCCTCCAGCGGCGCGGACATCCGGTGTCGCGCATTCACGCCGACCGTTCGCAGGGACGGCGCGTGGAAGCGCTGGCGGGATTCCGCCAGGGACAGCACCGCATCCTCGTGGCGACGGACATCGCAGGCCGAGGGATCGACGTGCCGGGGATCGAGCACGTCATCAACTTCGACATCCCCGAGAACGTCGACGACTACGTCCACCGCGCCGGGCGCACCGCGCGCGGCGCGGCGCTCGGGATCGTGTCGACGATCGCGTCATGGCAGGACCTGCCGATGGTCCGCCAGATCGAAGAAGTCCTCGGCGAAAAAATCCCGCGCTGCAGCGTGCCGGGCATCGAGCCGTGGGTGGAAACGGAACGCGTGGCGGCGAAGAGACGAACGCGGGTGTGATCGTTCGACCGGACTCCTTGCTCGCTGTTCACCCAGTCGCTACACTCCGTAACAGGTAACGGGAAGCTTCGACAAACTACATGCGCATCGGAATCGACGCTTCTAATCTTCGCAGCGGGGGAAGTCTCACTCACATCGGCGAACTGCTCGCCGCGGCCGAGCCGGAACGGTACGGGATTACGCGCGTCGTCGTGTGGGGCGGCAGCGAGGTGCTGGACCGGCTGCCGTCGCGCGACTGGCTGGAGGGGATCTACGACCCGATGCTCGACCGGCCGCTCCCGATGCGCGTGCTGTGGCAGCAGACCAGGCTCGCGCAACTCGTGCGGCGCGCGGCCTGCGACGTGTTGTTCGTGCCGGGAGGGACGTACCTCGGCGACTTCCGTCCGTTCGTGACCATGTCGCGCAACCTTCTTCCGTTCGACATCCCGCAGATGTGGCTCTACGGCGTTTCGGCGAAGGTGTTGAAGTTTCTGCTCCTCCGATTCGGTCAGACGCGAACGATGCGCAACGCCGCGGGAACGATCTTCCTGCATGACTACGCCCGCTCGCGCGTCATCCGGACGGTGAAGTCGCTGCTCGGTACCGAGGTGATCATCCCGCACGGCATCTCCGGCCGATTCCGCGCCGAGCCGCGCGAGCAGAAGCCGCTCAGCGCCTATTCGAAGGAGCATCCGTTCAAGCTTCTCTACGTCTCCACCGTCGACGCTTACAAACACCAGTGGCGCGTGGTCGAGGCGGTGGCGAAGCTGGTGCGTAAAGGACTGCCGGTTTGCCTCGAGCTGGTCGGACCGCCTGACAACGACACGTCGATGGAACAGTTGAGGCGCGCAGTGAAGGACCTCGGCGCCGAAGCGTACGTGCGCTATCGCGGCCCCATTCCGCACGCGGAACTGCCGACGGTCTACGCCGAAGGCGACGCCTTCGTCTTTGCCTCGAGCTGCGAGAATCTGCCGAACTGCCTGCTCGAAGCCATGAGCGCCGGTTTGCCCATCGCCTGCTCGAACCGGCTGCCGATGCCGCGAATCCTCGGCAAGGGCGGGGTCTACTTCGACCCGAACGATAGCGACGACATCGCGCGTTCGCTCGAGCAGCTCATCACCTCGCCCCAGGCGCGGCGGCAATTCGCCGCCATCTCGTACGAACAGGCGCAGCACTACAGTTGGAAGCGCTGCGCCGACGACACGTTCTCCTTTCTTCGGGCAGCGGTCGCGTGAGCGTTCCGTCCCGCGTCGCGGGGATCTGTCTCTCCGCCGCCATGCGCCTCGTTCCGCGCCGCCGGCGCTGCGAGGCGGCGCTGCGGCTGGCCCGCGCCGCCGCCCCATCGTTCCGCCTGAGCGAGCTATACCGAAGACAGGAGCGAAGCCGCGTCTCGGGCGCGCTCGACATCGCCACGCACATGGTGCTGCACACGCTGACGAAGAACGGCGTCCTCTTCGATCCGCTCTTCGAGTTCGATGGCTTCGATGACTTCGTGCGGGCTTACCAGGAAGGCCGCGGCATTCTGCTGGTCGCGGCGCACAACGCCCTCAGCCTCCTGATCCTGCGGCGGTTCCACGATGCCGGCATTCCCTCCGTCACCATCAGCAGCGACGCGCTCCCCATCCTCGGTACGCAATACAACGCGCCGATCATCGATGCGTCGTCGCCCTTCCTGGTTGCGGCGCGGAGCCGGCTTCGCCGAGGAGAGATCGTCGGAGCGATGATCGACCGCAGCGAGCATCATGGAGACGGAGACGCGGAGCGGACCTTCGAGTTCGAGACAGCCAACGGCCCGGTGATCGTCGCTCCGGCCCTGCTGCACGTAGCGGCCCGCTGCGGTTCGAACGTGGTGTTCGTCGAGGCGCACGCCGAAACCAGCGGACTGGCCGGCACGCTCGTCGTGGCGGCGAGTGCCGACGCGGACGGACTGACGCGGGAGTACATCGACTTCGTACGCGCGCACCTTTCGTCGCGACTGGCCGGCACGGGACTCGCGCACGCGGAAGCCGCCGTAGGAGCGCCAGCGTCGTGAAGCGAGCGCTCCTCGCCCTGGCTCTTCTTCACGTCACGCTGGCCATCCTGCTCTTCTCCGCCGGACGGATGCGGATCGCGCCGGGAACGATCGATCAGAATGGGATCGTCGCCGCCTCGCCCGACAGCCTGATTTATCGCGACGAGGCCGCGCAACTGACCGCAACACTGCTGCAGCGCGGCCCGGCCGCCTGGTTGCGCGAACCGGCGGCGCTGCACGTCCGCCTGATCTCGCTTTCATTCGTCGCGCTGGCGCCACTCTTCGGCACCAGCGCGCTCGCCGCCGAGCCCTTCAACCTGGTCTGCTACCTGGCCATCGTGCTGCTCGTCTTCGCCATCGCACGGGAGATCGCCGGCGTCGCCGCCGGGCGGATTGCAGCCGGCATCGTCGCGTTGTGGCCGACCTTCCTCTTTCACACGATGCAGTTCCTCAAGGACCCGCTTTTCATCGCCGGTGTGCTCGCGCTCATCGTGATCATGGTCACGTGGCTGACTCGCGAATACGATCCGCTGCACGCGATCGCGGCGGCGTCTTTCGTAGGAGCAGCGGTCGCGGTCATGCTGCTGATCCGGCCGATGTTCGCCGTGGCCGTCGCTGCGCTCACGGTTTTCGGCCTGATCCTTCTTGTGGCGCGGCAACGGAGCGAGAGACGGCTGCTGGTCTGGAATCTCTCGTGCGCACTGGTCATCCTCGCTGGTGCGGCGCTGTCGCTGCTGCAGTCCGTGCACGTTCCTGAAAGAGTCAAGCTCATTCCTTCGCCCGTGCGCGGGGAGTTGAAGTCAGCGAGCGGCGGCATCCGGATTCCGTCGCTGGCGGTGTGGCACGCCCCATCGAATCCGGCCCGGACGGAGATCGGAAGCGTGCGCGCCCGGTACAACCAAGCCGACCGCAATTCCGGCTCCGCCATCGACACGAGCGTGGAGCTCCGAAGCAGCGGCGACGTGATCGCCTACGTGCCGCGGGCCTTCGCCATCGGCATGTGGGCGCCGTTTCCGACGATGTGGGTCGTGCCCGGATCGAGCGTCGGACGCGCGGGGCGGCTGCTCTCGGGCGCGGAGACGCTCGGCATCTACGCGTGCGAGCTTCTGGCGCTGGGTGCTGTCGTCGTCAGCCGCCGGCGCCTGGCGGCAGCGATGCTGCTGATCATCGCGGTCTCCGGCGTCACGCTGACGGCGATGGCGGTGTCGAACATCGGCACGCTCTACCGCTTCCGCCTTTCTTTCTGGATGCTATTCATCATCGCTGGCGTCACCGGATGGGAGGCCATCCGCGAATCGGCTCTGAAACGCACTGCGCCGGTCGTTCTCGCGCTGGCGCTGCTCGGCTGCCATCCCGCTTCGATCGACGGCAAACGGATCGCCGTGAAGAACCTGACCGGCGTGAAAGTCCGGGCGATCTACGTCTGCCCGACGGCTGCGGCGACGTGGGAGGAAAACATCCTCGGCGACGGCATGCTCCGCGACGGCCGCACCGTGCGGATCCTTTTTCGTGGACGCGCACCCGCGGGTCTTTGGGACCTGCGCGTCGACGGCGGCGCCGGCTATCGCGCGGAGTGGAAGCGGCTGGAGATCGCGCAGATCTCATCCATCCATCTCCGTGTCGTCCGGAATGCCGCCGTGGCGGAGTTGGAGTGATGGGAAAGCTGGAGAGAAACACCTTTGCCAATCTCGGCGGCACGGTCTGGTCGGTCGCCATCGGCCTGGTGTCCGTGCCGCTCTGCATCCGCTTTCTCGGCGCCGAGGCATTCGGACTGACCGGCCTGTTTTTGACGCTGCAGAGCATCTTCGCCGTGCTCGACCTCGGCATCGGAGCGACGCTGAACCGCGAGATCGCGCGCCTCGACGCCACCGGCGCCGCTCCGGCGGAGCAACGCGACCTGGTCTTCACGCTGCAGGCGGTTTACTGGCTGATCGCCCTCGGCATCGGCGCGGCGGTCTTCGCTTTCGCGCCGCTCATTGCCACGCACTGGGTGCGGCCGCAATCGCTGTCCACCGACACGGTGCGCGTTTGCGTGAGGATGATGGGCGCCGCGATCGCGCTGCAGTTCCCCTTCGTCTTCTACCAGTGCGGCATGCTCGGGCTGCAGAGACACGTGACGTTCAATACGCTTTCCGCTGTCGTGGCCACGCTGCGCTGGCCGGGGACGCTGCTGCTGCTCTGGCTCGTCTCACCGAAAGCGCCGATGTTCTTTGCCGGCCAGATCGCGGCGAGCGCCGTCGGTACGGCGATGATGGGCATGGTGTTTTGGCGCGCACTTCCGCGCGGTTCCTCGGCACGATTCCGGCGCGAGCTGCTTCGGCGGCATTGGCGCTTCGGCGCGTCGTACAGCGCCAACTCGCTGGCCAACCTCGCGCTGCTGCAGGGGGATAAGGTGATCCTCAGCGCCATGCTGCCGCTGAGCGCGTTCGGCTACTACACGCTGGCGCAGCGGCTGGCGAACGGCCTTTACGCGGTCATCATCGCGGTCGACGGCGCCGTCTTTCCGCGCTTCTCCGCGGTGGCCGCGCGCGGCGATGAAGCGGCGCTGGCGCGCGCCTACCATCGCGGTTGTCAGATCATGGCGGTGCTGCTCATGCCGCTGGCTGCCGTGACGGCCTTTTTTTCCCGCGAGATCCTCACGCTCTGGACGGCGGATGCGGCGGCCGCGGCGCAGACGCACCTCGTGCTGACGCTGCTCGTGACCGGCATGCTCCTCCACGGCGTGATGCACGGGCCGTATTACCTGCAGGTCGCGCACGATCGATGGCGACTCATCGCGCGTACGAACGGCATCCTGTTGCTGACCATCCTGCCGCTGTACATCGTCGCGGCGGATCGCTACGGCGCCGCCGGCGCTGCCGCGGTGTGGGTGCTTCTCAATGCCGGCTACCTGGTCATGGTGCCGCTGATGCACCGCGAGCTGCTGACGACGCAACAGCGGCGCTGGCTGTTCGATGATGTCGTTCTGCCGCTGACCGGTGCCGTCGTCATCGCCGCACTGGCACATGTCGCGCTGCCGGCGCACCTCGGAGGGCTGTCGCTGGTGGCGTATCTCGCCGTCACCGGCCTGCTGACCGCGATCGCCGCCGCGGCGCTGGCGCCACAGATCCGGCGAATGATTCTGCCGGCGCCACGCATCCCAGAGCCGGACGCGGCATGACCGCTGCGCCTGCCGTGACGGTGCTGATGCCGGTGTACAACGGCGGGCGCTTCGTCGGCGAGGCGATCGAGTCGATCCTGCGGCAGAGCTTCACCGATTTCGAATTCGTCATCATCGACGACGCATCGACGGACGGCACTCCGGACATCATCGCGTCCTTCACCGACACGCGCATCCGCTTTCTCAGGAACGAGTCGCGCCTCGGATATCCGCAATCGCCGAACCGCGCACTTGCCGTTGCCAAAGGCGAGTTCGTGGCGCGTCAGGATGCCGACGACCGCTCCCACCCGGATCGCCTGGCCGCAGAAGTAGCGTTCCTGCGCGCGAATCCCGAGGTCGCGCTGATTGGGACGCAGGTGCGCGTCATCGACAAGCGCGGGCGCATTTCACGTCCGCCCGCATGGTGGAGAGCGACGACAGAGACAGGCATCCGCTTTCAATCACTCTTCGATAATCCGTTCGTGCACTCCTCGGTCGTTTTTCGTCGCGAGGTCGTCGGCAGCTACGACGAGACGTTCACCACGGCCGATGACTTCGAGTTGTGGTCGCGCATCGCGGCAGCGCACTCGGTGCGCAATCTTCCCCAGGCGCTCCTCGATCTGCGCATGCACACGGGATCGATGGGCGCGGGTTACGGCGCCGGGCACATCGCGCGAAGCAGCGCCGTCCTCGCGCGCAACCTCCGCGCTGCGATCGGCGAGGTGCCCGACGCTTGGTGCCGCCTCCTGGCCGAGTTGCACCTCGATCCGGGCGCGCGCGAAAACATCGACGGAGGCGAAGTGCTCGCTGTGCTGGGGAACATTTACGAACGCTTTGGCGAGAAAACCGCCGAGGTCCGCGAAATCATGGCCAGAAAACTCGCCGACATCGCCTGCTCGTTCGCGCCGTCGCAACGCCGTGCCGCGATCGCGGCATTCGCGCGGGCCTGCCGTTGCGATCTGCGCGTAGCCTCGTCGTTCGCGACCCGTTTCTTCGCCCGGCTGGCCCTGCCATGAAGATCCTCTACTGCATCCCGACGCTCGGCGCCGGCGGCGCGGAACGGCAGCTCGCGTACCTGGCCGCCGGGATGAAAAAGGCTGGCCACGACGTGCACGTCGCCTTCGCGGCGACGGGCTCGAACTACGACCGTCTTGCCGCGAGCGGTGTGTCGATGCACGACGTAGGCGGACGCGGGAACTACGATCCACGAATCCTGCTGAAACTCATCCGCCTCGTCAGAACTCTCCGCCCCGACATCGTGCAGACCGCGGTCACGCAAATGGACATCCTCGGCGGCCTGGCCGCGCTGCTGACGCGTACACCGTGGATCCTTCGCGAGTCGAGCGCCGCTCCCGGATATCTGCCGGGCTGGAAGTCGGCGTTGCGCCGCCTGTTGGGCCGCCGCGCCGACGCCATCGTTGCGAACTCGCGCGAAGGTCGCGCCTACTGGGGAACCGGCGATGTGATTCGGAATGGAGTTCCGTGCGGCGAGATCGACGCAGCGCCTCCCGCCGCGTCGCCGGGACCCACAATCCTTTTCGCCGGGCGACTCGACAACGGAAAAAACGTGGCCACGCTGATCGACGCAATCAACCGCATCGAGCCCAGCGTGACGGCCACCATCTGCGGTGATGGTCCCCAACGCCCCGCACTCGAGCAATTGGCCGCGCGCCTCGGCATCGCACAACGGGTCGTCTTCTCCGGCTCGGTCTCCGACCTGTGGTCGCGCATGAAGGCGGCCGACGCCGTGGTGACGCTGAGCCGATTCGAAGGGTGCTCCAACGTGGTGATGGAAGCGATGGCCTGCGGCACCCCACTGGTCGTCTCCGACATCCCCGCGCACCGCGAACTGCTGGAGGAACACAGCGCGTCGTTCGTGCCGTGTGATGACGCCGCACAGGCCGCGTCCGCAATCCGCGCCATCCTCCTCGATCGCGACTCTGCTCATGCACGGGCGAAGACCGCACGCGCCCGCGCCGAACAATGGACAGTCGAGGCAATGGTCCGACGCTATGCAGAGGTCTACCGGTCCACGCTCGCGTAGCACCGACGAAACGCTTTTCACCACAAAGACACAAAGGACACAAAGAGGTTTTCTTCGTGCTCTTTGTGCCTTTGTGGTGAGATCGGTTTTCTAACTCGCCCTTGCCCGCGTTTTCCGCTCGTACATGACGCGGTCCGCTTCGCGAATGGCGTCGTCGAGGTCGTCGGCGTTCGGGAAAAATGCGGCGCCCCAGGACACCGTGCAGGTCATTCCGCGCGGGGTGGTGATTCCGTCGTCGAGCGAGGCGAAACGCTGCGTGACCAGTTCGATCGGCGACTGCGGCATCACCACCAGGAACTCGTCGCCGCCCCAGCGGAAGAGGAGATCGTCCGCGCGGATCCGTTTGCGGATCGCGTTGGCGACGCTGCGGATTGCTTCGTCGCCAGCTTCATGTCCCTCGGCATCGTTGATCCGCTTGAGGCGATCGACGTCCGCCATCACCACCACGCCGTGCATCTCGCGCGGCATGGCGTGGAAGGCGTGGCGCGACAACGCGTTCGTGAGCGGATCGGTATTCGCTTTGATCGCCAGTTGATCGCGCGCGACCTGCAGCGCCTCGACGGCGTCCGTCAATTCGCGATGCGCGGCCTCGGCGGCGATGAGGACCATTCCGTACCCGAGGAGCACGGCGGCGAGAAGATCGGCGAGCGAGGATGAATCGAGATACGGGATGACGATGCCACGCCGCTGAAACGCGTAGAGCGGCACGTAGGCGAAGTAGAGGATCGCCATGAGCGCGAGCGGAATCCGCATCATGTGCCACCCCACGGTGTGCTGCGTGATGCGACCCAGGATGAGATAGCAGGCCACGATGACGACGGTGACGATGGACGATTCGACCATGAAGAGCGCGCCGAAATCGGGCGCGGCGATCACGATCAGAATCGCCAGCGCGATCGCCAGCGGAGTGGCATAGCCGAGGAGTTTGAGCGGCAGAGGATCGTCGACGAGATCGCGGCAGCCGGCGAAGAGGAGCACGAGGAACAGCCACTGCGCCAGCAGGTAGACCAGCCACCACGGCCACGGACTCGAGGTCGAGATGTAAATGCGGACCGCCATGATGGCCACGAACATCGCCGCCCAGGCCCACGCCCAGCTGCGCGCGTAGCGCCAGAGGAACGTCCGCGCGATCTGCCCGAGGACGAGCACGAGCAGAAGGGTGCCGATGGCCTGGAAGGTGACGGCGACTGGGGAGAAGTCGGGCATCAGTTAATGGGTGCTGTCAATGTGGGTCCGGACGGACGATTAGAAAAGCGAATGTTGATTGGTGAATGTTGAATGTTCAATGTTGAATGAGAGGGACCAAGGGTCGGCGCTTTCCATTCAACATGAATCACTCGTCGTCCAATGTGAACCCGGTCACTCCAATCGGAACGGATCCTTCTTTCGGAGTTCCGCGCAAACGACTGGAAGCAATCTTGTCCTCCCCTTCCGTGGACACCGGACGCATCCGCGTCGTCATCTGCGCCCTTGCCGAGGCGAGGTAGACCTTGATCCCCTTCTCTTTGTAGATGCGCTCGATCTCCGCTTCGTCGGCGTCGATGACGATGTAGTCGTCGATGCGGCTGGAGTAGATGGCGAACTTGCCGTTTGCCTGCTTGTCGATGCGCCACGCCATGGGCGTTAGATTAGAGCATCTACCAGCGCGACCACGCGATCGCGCTGTGACGACCACGCCGCCCACACGCCCGCGCTCCATTCGCGGACCGCGGCGACGTGATCGTCCGCCATGGCCACATCGAAGATGGTCTGCTTCCAGGCGTCCGGCGGAGGAGGATCGAGGTGCGGCCAGTCGCGGACGCGTTCGGCCAGCTTCTGCATGCACGGCGCGACATCGGATGGCGCGACGTTGCGCTCCATCATCAGATAGAGCCCGGCCAGATGGATGTCGATCGACTTGTCGGGATGCAGCCCGCCCGGATGCTGCACCGCGTACGCCTCGACGGTGAGGTGGTGCACCTGTCCGAACAGCACGGCGTTGCTGAACTCCCGCCCGATCACCTCGGTGAACAGACTCCAGCACTCATCCGAGGCGTTGAAGTAGCCGTCGTAGGGGATGGAATTGCCGGCCGGCATCAGCAGGCCGCACCCAGGGCATTGCGATTCGGCGAGATGTGAAGTCATGGCAACTCCATGCGTTTGCATCGTAGCGCTGGCGACGCTACGTCGAACTCCGTGCGGTACGTCACGGACGCGTTTGCTGGGAGCGGCGATGATATGTCCTACAATTCGCCCATTCCGTTATTTGTAGCGGCCCAAGGTCCGGCCGCATATCCAGGAAACGCTACAGGAGCTTCGTGCCGCTATGCCGACACCGAATCAGGATTCCTCTGCCGTCGTTGTGAACTCAATCGATGAAACCAGGCAGAGGAGCCGCCGCATCGTCGGCGTCTCGCTCGGCGCGACGCTCATCACGATGCTGGTGCTCTTCGCGGCCATGGCCTTCGCGCCGGTTGACGCGAATGCCGCCAACACCTGCACGCTCACCAGCACTGCGGCGATCACGAACTGGAGCGACACCACCAAGTGGAGCGGTTGCGCCGGCGGATTTCCAGGGCAGACCGCAGCGGGCGATACGGCGATCGTTACGCTGGGCAGCTTCACGCTCAACGTCAACACGTTCGCCAACCCCGTCATCCTGCAGATCAGTGGCAGCGGGAGCTCGATTCCGATCCAGGTGTCGAACGGCGGCACGTTGACGCTGGAGACGTCCAGTACCGCCACGAGCAGCAACACGTTCACGGTCGCCAGCGGCGGCACGATGGGCGTCGACCTCTCCACGAATCTTTCCGGCTGGCAGAGTCCGGTCACGCTCAACGGCGGCACGTTCAACTCTGCCGGCTCCATCACCTTCATCAACGGCGCACAACTGACCGTGAACGGCGGCACGATTCAGGGCGGCGGAACGGTCACCATCCCCTCGGGCGGCGCGATGACGTTTGCCGGTACGACCGGCACGATGACGCTCACCGGCGGAACGACCATCGACAACTTCGGCTCGATCACCTTGAGCTCCGCATCGAACGCGCTTGCCATCAACAACGGGGCCACGATCAAGAACGAATCAAGCGGCGCTTTCGGCCTCTTCGGCGATGCGCCCATCAACACCGACAACGTCGCGTCGCCGCTGATCAACAACATCGGAACGCTGGCCAAGACCGGCGGTACCACCAGCATCATCAATGTGCCGCTGAACAACAGCGGCAGCGTCAGTGCCGGAAGCGCGACCATCGGCCTGGCTGGCGGCGGCACGCACAGCGGCTCGTTCGTCTCCGGCAGCACGACGTCGATCGGCTTCAGCGGCAACAACACGTTCAACAGCGGCTCCTCGTTCAGCGGAACGGCGCCGGTGAAGTTCGTCAGCGGAACGCAGACATTCAACGCCGCGGTGACCGCCAGTGGCGGCATCAAATGGGCCGGCGGCACGATCGCCGGCACCGGACCGTTCAACATTTCCGGCACGTCATCGCTCGACGGCAGCAACTCCGGGATGATCCTGACCGGCGTCATCAACAACACCGGCGCGATGACCTACGCCGCCACGCCGAACGCGCTCACGATCAACGGCGCATCGGCGAAGCTGGAGACGTCGTCGTCGGGCAGCTTCACGATCGCCGGAGATTTCGACGTCCAGGCCGTCCCCTCGGGCGCGGGCACGCTGCGCATCAACGGCGCTTCCGCGCAGCTCTTCAAATCGGCCGGTACCGCCGGTTCGTCGATCCTCGCCAATCTCGACAACGCGGGCGGCGTGGTCACGAACAACGCCACGGGACCTCTCAACATCGCCGGCGGCGGCAAGTCGACCGGCACGCTGAGCGTGACGAGCTCCGGCAACATCATCAACTTCACCAACGGCACGTTCGACGACAACGGTGCCGTTTTCGGTTCCGGAACCTTCAACGTCGCAGGCGGAACGCTGAACATCAACACGGCCACGACCTTCAACAGCGTACCGAGCCTCAACATCAGCGGCGGCACGCTCGGCGGCACCGGAGCCGTCTCGCTGACGGCGACGCCGACCTGGTCCGGCGGCACGATCACCGGAAGCGGCGCGCTGACCGTCGGCGGTTCCGGCGTGCTGACGATCACCGGCTCGACCGGAGCGATGACGCTCGACGGCCGCACGCTGACGAACAGCAACACGATCCTCTACAGCTCGAGCACCAACAACCTGACGCTCAAGAACTCCGCAGCGATCGTCAACAGCGGCTCGTTCACCGCCGCCGGCTCCGGAATGATCGACACCGACGGCTCCGCGGTCTCGTTCTCGAACAACAACCAGTTCACCAAGACCTCCAGCGGGACGTTCGTCGTCAAGCCGACGTTCAACAACGCCGGCAGCGGCGTCTCCGTCACCGGCGGCGTACTGGCCATCGACAGTGATGGCACGAGCAGCGCGCCGTGGACCCTGTCGGCGGGAACCGAGGTGTGGTTCCCGGCGCCGTTTGCAACGACGTATACGTGGGCGAGCGGAACAAGCTTCAGCGGCGGCAAAGTCACGATCGACAACGGAACGGTGGCCAACAGCGTGGCCATGACCCTCAACAGCACCAACCTCGAGTTGAACGGCGGCACGTTCATGAACAACGCCGCGTTCACGATCAGCTCTCCGGCCTCGTTCAAATGGACGGACGGCATCCTGGCCGGCGCCGGCCACACCATCATCACCTCGGGGACCACTTTCGACATGCTGAGCGAGTTCGGCGCGCGCTCGATGACCACGCACGTCATCGACAACGCCGGCAACGCCACCATGTCCGCGCTCACGCAGCCGATCAGTCTCGACAGCAGCTCTGTCTTCAACAACAGCGGCGCGCTCGACATCCAGAGCGACGGCTCGATGCTCACCGACGGCGCCGGCATCAACGTTTTCAACAACACCGGAATCGTCAAGAAGAGCGCGGGCGGGTCGGGATTCCGCTTCGACGTCAAGTACACCCAGTCCGCGGGAACGACCGACGCGAATTCGCCGACGTCCGGCAGCACGATCATTTTCAACGCCGGCGGAACGCTGAGCGGCGGCGCGCTGCAGGCCACGTCGTCGACAAATTTCGTCGACTTCTTCAACGGAACGTTCAACGTCAACGGCGGCTCGCTGAACAACGGCCAGCCGGGCGCGCTGCGCCTCACAGGCAGCGGCGCTGCGGTCGGGATCAACGTCGCCAGCTCGGCCACGAACTTCATCCAGAACTTCGGCACACTGCAGGGATCGGCGAACCTGACCATTCCGAGCGGTGGCACCTACACCTGGAACGGCGGCACGATGAGCGGCAGCGGCCAGCTGGTCATCGCCAGCGGCGGAAATCTACTCGTCGCCGGCACGTCGTCAGCGTCTTCTCTGACGCTTCTTTCGAAGACGATCAACAACAGCGGACAGATCACCTATCACCCGCTGACCGGCGGGACGGGCAATCAGCTCACGCTCTTCGGAACGGCGTCGATCAACAATCAGAGCGGCGGCGGCGTCAGCATCACCGACAACTCCGCCTTCCTGCAGAGCGGCGGCGGAACGAGCATCGTCAACAGCGGCACGTTCCAGGCGTCCGGTAGCTCCAGCGTTGCGCCGACGCTGACGAACAACGCCGGCGGCCTCGTCAAAGCGAACGGAGGGATGCTGACGCTCCTGGCCGGCAGCAGCAGCGGCACGCTCGACGCCGTTTCGCCCGGCGCGATCAACTTCGGAGTCGGATCGACGTTCACCATCGCAGGCGGCACGTGGGGCGGCAGCGGCGGCGGATTCTGGGTCACCGGCGGCGACGTCACCTTCTCCGCGCCCTTCTCCGTCTCCGACTTCGCGCTCAACTCGGGACAGATCGACGGCAGCGCCACGCTCACGCTCACCGGCAGCAACGCCTGGGGCGGCGGGACGATGGCCGGCTCGGGCATCACCACGAACAACGGCACGGTGACGATGGTGAACAACAGCAACTCGTTCCTCGACACGCGCACGTTCAACAACAGCGGCACGCTCACGTTCCAGAACGGCGGAGGATCGCTGCAACTGGTCAACGGCGCGATC
>Ga0207677_10000206_pt1 | contig 47813 bp, 47 predicted proteins | sample KBSMisM42_FD_184311 | JGI IMG/M metagenome (GOLD analysis project Ga0207677, IMG submission 184311) | Miscanthus rhizosphere microbial communities from Kellogg Biological Station, Michigan, USA - KBS Miscanthus M4-2 (SPAdes) (version 2) | ecosystem: Host-associated > Plants > Roots >...
CGACGCCGAGAAATGACGGCAGGGAACAATGGCTAAAGTCCAACTCCGCGACGTGCGCAAGAGTTACGCCAATCTCGAGGTCATCCACGGCGTGTCGATCGACATCGCCGACGGCGAGTTCATCGTCATCGTCGGCCCATCGGGCTGCGGCAAATCGACTCTGCTGCGCATGGTCGCCGGGCTGGAAGCGATCACGGGCGGCGAGATCGTCATCGGCGACCGCGTCGTCAACACGCTGGAGCCGAAGGACCGCGACATCGCGATGGTGTTCCAGAATTACGCGCTGTACCCGCACATGAGCGTGTTCGGCAACATGGCGTACGGCCTGAAGATCCGCGGCTTCAAAAAAGCCGACATCGACGCCAGGGTCAAGCGCGCCGCCGAAATACTCGAGCTCGGGCCGATGCTCGAGCGCAAGCCGCGCCAGCTTTCCGGCGGACAGCGCCAGCGCGTCGCGATGGGCCGCGCGATCGTGCGCGAGCCTGCGGTTTTCCTGTTCGACGAGCCATTGTCGAACCTGGACGCCAAGCTCCGAGTGCAGATGCGCTTCGAGATACAGAAGCTGCATCGCCGTCTCGGCACGACCAGCCTGTACGTCACGCATGACCAGGTCGAGGCGATGACCTTGGCGCAGCGAATGATCGTGATGAACGCCGGCCGGGCCGAGCAGATCGGAACGCCGATGGAGGTCTATCAGAATCCGGCGACGGTCTTCGTCGCAGGCTTCATCGGCTCACCGGCGATGAACTTTATCGAGGGCAAGAGCGAGGGCGACGGACGCATCCAGCTCGAAGGCAGCGGTGTGCTGGTCGTGCCGAAGGCTCCTCCCGCCGGACGCAAGCTGACGATCGGCATCCGGCCCGAACACCTGACGCCGTGCAAGCCGAGCGAAGCCAATCTGGTCGGCAGTGTCGAGATGATCGAGGCGCTGGGCGCCGACACCCTGATCCACGTCGCCGTCGCCGGACACACGATCATCGCGCGCCTGCCGAATGGCACGCCGGCCGAAATCGGCGAGCCGATCGCGCTGGCCGCCGATCGCGACCGCATTTACCTGTTCGACGCCGAAAGCGGCGCGCGGCTGCCGTTGTGACGCCGGGCCCATGAGCGGCGCCGGACCGCTCCAAGACGCGAATCGCGCCCCCAACGGGGGCAGCGCAGCGGCCGGCCAACCCGGCGGCAAGCGTTGGGGTCCCACGAGCGCCTGGCCGTATCCCCGCTATATCGCCCACCGCGGCGCCGGCAAGCTGGCGCCGGAGAACACGCTTGCCGCGATGCGCGTCGGCTACGCGCATGGCTATCGGATGGTCGAGTTCGACGTCAAGCTGTCCGGCGACGGCGTGCCGTTTCTGCTGCACGACGATACGCTCGACCGCACGACCGACGCACGCGGCCGTGCCGACGCCCTGACCTGGGCGGAGCTCGCCAAGCTCGATGCCGGGAGCTGGCATTCTGCCGTGTACGCGGGAGAAGTGTTGCCGACGCTGGGCGCGATCGCCGTGTGGTCGATTGCCAACGGCGTCGCGTGCAATATCGAGATCAAGCCGAGCCCCGGCCGCGAGAGCGCGACCGGCGCCGCGGTTGCGCTGGACGCACGCGCGCTGTGGCGCGGCGCGCCGATCGCGCCGCTGCTGTCGTCGTTTTCCGAAGCCGCGCTGGCCGAGGCAATGGCCGTCGCACCGGAGTTGGCGCGGGCGATGCTTTTCGAGAAGGTCCCACCCGACTGGCCGGAGCGCCTGGCGCGCCTGCAATGCGTGGCGCTCGACACCGATTATCGCGAGATCGATGCGGCTCTGGTCGCCGACGTCCATGCCGCCGGTTACAAGATGCTTTGCTACACGCCCAACGATCCCGCGCAGGCAGCCGAGCTGGTGCGCTGGGGCGTCGACGGCATCATCACCGACGCGGTCGACGCGATCCGGCCGACTTGAGACGGCGGCGACGGCGCGTTACACGACCGTTGCGCTTATTGCGTCTTTAGTTGCGTCTTAACAAGCCGGTTCGCTACGCCCAGCCTTTAGCCCGCTTCACTGCCTTGTCCCATCCCGCCGTCAACTCGGCTGCGCGCTCGCGCGTCATCGCCGGTTCGAAGTGGCGGTCGACCCGCCAATTCGCGCGGATGTCGTCGGTGTTCTTCCAGTAGCCGACGGCGAGTCCGGCGAGATACGCCGCGCCCAAGGCGGTGGTCTCCTGCACTTTCGGACGCACGACCGGCACGCCGAGAAGGTCCGCCTGGAACTGCATCAGCAGGTTGTTCGCCGTGGCGCCGCCGTCGACGCGAAGCTCGGCGAGCGCGAGCCTGGCGTCGCCCTGCATCGCGCGCAGCACTTCCGCGCTCTGGTAGGCGATCGACTCCAGCGCCGCACGCGCAATATGCGCGGAGGTCGAGCCGCGCGTCAGGCCGAACATTGCGCCGCGCGCATAGGCGTCCCAGTGCGGCGCGCCCAGACCTGCGAACGCCGGCACCAGGTAGACGCCGCCGTTGTCCGGCACGCTCGCCGCCAGCGCCTCGATTTCGGCTGCGTTGCGGATGATCTTGAGCCCGTCGCGCAGCCATTGCACGACCGCTCCCGCGATGAAGACGCTGCCCTCGAGCGCGTAGTCGATGCGGCCATCGCGCTTCCAGGCGATTGTCGATATCAGATGGTGGGACGATGGGACGGCGCCGGCGCCGGTGTTGAGCAGCAGAAAGCAGCCGGTGCCGTAGGTATTCTTGGCCATGCCGCGCTCCAGGCAGGCCTGGCCGAACAGTGCGGCCTGCTGGTCGCCGGCGATGCCTGCGATCGGCACGCTGGCCCCGGCGATCGTCGCATCCGCGCACACGCCCGACGATGCGACGACCGTCGGCAGCACCGCGCGCGGCACGTCGAGCAAGGCCAGCAACTCGTCGTCCCAGTCACCGCGATGGATATCGAACAGCAGCGTGCGGCTGGCGTTCGACGCATCGGTGACGTGGACCGCGCCGCCGGTCAGGTTCCAGATCAGCCAGGAGTCGACGGTGCCGAACGCGAGCTCGCCGCGCATCGCACGCTCTCTCGCGCCGGATACGTTATCGAGCAGCCATTTAAGCTTGGTGCCGGAAAAATAAGCGTCGAGCACCAATCCGGTCTTGCTTCTGAACAGAGGCTCGTGGCCCGCGGCGCGCAGCTGGTCGCAGGTGGCGGCAGTGCGGCGGTCCTGCCAGACGATCGCGTTGGCCACCGGCTTGCCGCTGGCGCGCTCCCACAACAGCGTCGTCTCGCGCTGATTGGTGATGCCGAGCGCGGCGAGATCGCGGGTCCCGATGCCGGCGCTGGCCAGCGCCTCGGCGACCACGCCCAATTGCGTCGCCCAGATGTCGGTCGGATCGTGCTCGACCCAGCCGGGCTGCGGGAAAATCTGGCGAAATTCCTTTTGCGCGACACCTCGGATCGCGCCCGCGTGATCGAACACGATCGCGCGGGAACTGGTGGTTCCCTGGTCGAGAGCGAGCACGAACGACATCGCCGACGCCTTAAGAAGAACGGCCAAATAAGGTAACATAGCGCGCTTTGTGGCCGCTGGCATTTGTAGCCACTTTGCCGGGCCAAACGTCTGCCACGCCGGTCCTCCAGATCCATGCCGCTTTCATCCCCCGCCGTCGACCGTTCGCGCCTGCACGTACGCGCCGTGACTTACGAAGGCTATCGCCGCGGCGACGATCTGTTCGATATCGAAGGCCACCTGACCGACGTCAAGGACCACGACTACGCATTGTTGACAGGCGTGCGTCGCGCCGGCGAGCCCGTGCACGATATGTGGATACGACTGACGATCGGCGGCGACTATCTGATCCGCGCCATCGAAGTCCGGACCGACGAGATGCCGTATCCCGGCGCCTGCGATCTGATCACGCCGGCGTACGACAAGCTGGTCGGCGCCAGCCTGCTGCACGGCTTCAGGCGGACGCTGCAGGAAGCGATGGGCGGCGTCCGGGGCTGCAGCCACCTGACCGAGCTGTTGTCGCACGCGCCGACCGCGGCGATCCAGATGTTCGCGGGTCTCCGCCGCGAAATCGAAGGCGACGAGCGGCCGTTCCAGCTGGATCGCTGCCATGCTCTGGAAACGACCACCGAGACCGTGCGGCGCTATTACCCGCGCTGGTATCGCGGCGCGGCGTAGCACGACGCAAGGAGCGGAATTGAAAGTTCACGAGTACCAAGGCAAGGAAATCCTGCGCCGATTCGGCATCCCGACGCCGCGCGGTATTCCGGCGTTTTCGGTCGACGAGGCGGTCAGGGCGGCCGAAGCGCTGGGCGGCGCCGTGTGGGTCGTCAAGGCGCAGATCCATGCCGGCGGCCGGGGCAAGGGCGGCGGCGTCAAGCTCGGCAAGTCGATCGACGACGTGCGCGAGCTGGCCGGGCAAATCCTCGGCATGCAATTGGTCACGCACCAGACCGGCCCGCGCGGACAGAAGGTCCGTCGCCTGCTGATCGAGGAAGGCGCCGACATCAGGAAGGAGCTCTATGTCGGCATGGTCGTCGATCGCACGACGCAGCGCGTCGTGCTGATGGCGAGCTCCGAAGGCGGCATGGACATCGAGGCAGTTGCCGCCAAGACGCCGGACAAGATTCACAAGGTCTTCATCGATCCGGGCAAAGGTCTTTCCGACCGCGAAGCCGACGGCATCGCGCAGCAGATCGGCATTCCGGAAGGGAGCGTGGCCCAGGCGCGCACGCTGTTGCAGGCACTTTACCGCGCGTTCGACCAGACCGACGCCTCACTCGCCGAGATCAATCCGCTTATCGTCACCGGCGACGGCCGCGTGATCGCGCTCGACGCAAAGCTCAACCTGGACGACAACGCCCTGTTCCGGCACCCGGATATCGTCGAGATGCGCGATCTGGACGAGGAGGATCCGGCCGAGATCGAGGCCTCGAAGTTCGATCTTTCGTACATCTCGCTCGACGGCAACATCGGCTGCCTGGTCAATGGCGCCGGGCTTGCGATGGCGACGATGGACGTGATCAAGCTTTACGGCGGCGAGCCGGCGAATTTCCTCGACGTGGGCGGCGGAGCCACCGCCGAGAAGGTGACCGAGGCGTTCAAGATCATGCTGAAGAACCCCGGGCTCAGGGCGATCCTGATCAATATTTTCGGCGGCATCATGAAGTGCGACACGATCGCCAACGGCGTGATCGCCGCCGCGCGCGAAGTGCAGCTCAAGGTCCCGCTGGTCGTGCGCATGAAAGGCACCAACGAGGAGCTCGGCAGAAAGATTCTCGCCGAATCCGGTCTGCCGATCATCAGCGCCGACAACATGGCCAGCGCGGCGGAAAAGGTCGTGGCAGCCGCGAAGGGAACACGCCAGCCATGAGCATTCTGGTCGACAGGAACACCAAGGTCATCACGCAGGGGATCACCGGCAAGACCGGACAGTTCCACACGCGGATGTGCCGCGATTACGCCAATGGAAAGAACTGCTTCGTCGCCGGGGTGAACCCGAAAAAGGCCGGCGAGGATTTCGAGGGCATTCCGATCTTCGGGACAGTGCGCGAGGCCAGCCAGGCGACCGGCGCAACGGTCAGCGTGATTTACGTGCCGCCGCCGTTCGCAGCGGCGGCGATCGACGAGGCGGTCGATGCGGGCCTGGACTTGGTGATCTGCATCACCGAGGGCATTCCGGTCCGCGACATGATTCAAACCCGGTACCGCATGCAGGGCAAGAGGACGCTGCTGCTCGGACCCAACTGTCCGGGCGTGATCACTCCGGACGAAATCAAGATCGGCATCATGCCCGGCCACATTCATCGCAAAGGACGGATCGGCGTCGTTTCGCGCTCGGGCACGCTGACCTACGAAGCGGTCGCGCAGATCACCGAGCTGGGTCTGGGACAATCGTCCGCGATCGGCATCGGCGGCGATCCGGTCAACGGACTGAAGCATCTCGACGTGCTGCGGCTGTTCAACGACGATCCCGACACCGAAGCGGTCGTCATGATCGGCGAGATCGGCGGCACCGACGAAGAGGCCGCGGCGCAGTGGGCCAAAGAGAACATGAAAAAGCCGGTCGTCGGCTTTATCGCCGGCGTCACCGCGCCGGAGGGCAAACGGATGGGGCACGCCGGCGCGATCGTCGCCGGCGGCAAGGGGACCGCTCAGGAAAAACTCGCAGTGATGGAAGCGTGCGGCATCAAGGTCACGCGCAACCCCGCCGAGATGGGCAAGCTGCTGGTCAGCGTTCTGCAGGCCTGAGAAAGAAGAAAGAGAAAAAACATGGCGGAACTGTTGACCCCGCAATTCCTGCTTTCAGTGCTGGAAATCATCCTGATCAACATCCTGCTGTCGGGAGACAACGCGGTGGTCATCGCGCTTGCCTGCCGCAATCTTCCCGACAAGTTGCGGCGCCAGGGCATTCTGTGGGGCGTGCTGGGCGCGATCATTCTGCGCGTCATCCTCACGTATTTCGCGATGAGCCTGCTCAATTACCCGTGGCTCAAGCTGATCGGGGCGGTGCTGCTGATCTGGATCGGCATCAAGCTGATCGTCGGCGACGAGCATGCCGAGCACGAGGTCAAGTCCAGCAACCGGCTGATTTCGGCGATATGGACGATACTGATCGCCGACCTGGTGATGAGCCTGGACAACGTGATGGCGGTCACGGCCGCGGCCAAGGGTGATCTGCCGCTGATCATATTCGGACTGGTGATCAGCATCCCGCTGGTCATCTTCGGCAGCCAGATCATCATGCGACTGATCGAGCGCCTGCCTTGGCTGGTCCCGGCGGGCGGGGGCCTGCTCGGCTACATCGCCGGCGACCTGGCCACCGACGATCCGGTGGTGGCGCCCTGGATTGAGCTGCAGGCGCCGATCGTGGATTGGCTCGCTCCGTTCATCGGCATCGCGGTCGTCGTCATCCCCGGGCTTTGGCTGGCGCGCGGGCGCCGGCCCGCCGCCTAGCTTGCCGCGAGCCGACGCCGTGCCTCGGTCGTCTCGCCTTGAAGCGCGCCGCAGCGTAAACTCGCCGCCGATGAGCAGTACCGCCTATTCGAGCCTATCCCGCCGGTCGCGGCGGTTTTTTGCAACGAAGTTCACTGCGGCAACTGCCTCCTGATGGCCTCCAGAACGCCGCTCGATGTTGCCAGCCTGTCGCATCCGGGAATGGTGCGGCCCCACAACGAGGACACGGTTTTCGTCGACGGCGAAGCCGGCCTTGCCGTGCTCGCCGACGGCATGGGCGGCTATAGCGCGGGCGAGGTCGCGAGCGGCATCGCGGTCAACGTCATCAGCAGCGGCATGCTCCAGGAGCTGCGTTCCGGACGCCAGCTTTCCAAGGTGGATGTCGGAAGCGGCTTGACCCACGCCGGCCTGCTGCTGCAGCAGCAGATCGCGCTGGCCAACAAGAGCATCTACGAAGCTGCGCAGAATCGCGCCGAATGCGCGGGCATGGGAACGACCCTGGTCGCCACGGTGTTCTTCTCGAACCGGGTCAGCATCGGGCATATCGGCGATTCGCGCTGCTATCGCCTGCGGGCCGGCAAGTTCGAGCAGCTGACCCATGATCACTCGCTGCTGCAGGAGCAGATAGACAGCGGCATGTTGACGCCCGAGCAGGCCAAGTACTCGCTGAACAAGAACCTGGTCACGCGAGCGCTCGGCATCGAGGCGGTGGTACCGCCCGACATTGCCGAGTATCGCGCCGAACCCGAGGACATCTACGTCCTGTGCTCGGATGGGCTGACCGACATGGTCGACGCCGACGCTGTCCAGGAAATCATCGCCGCCAAGCGCAGCGACCTGGCCGAGGCGGTCGCCGAGCTGATCGACGTCGCCAACCAGAATGGCGGCCGCGACAATATTTCGGTCGTGCTGGTCCGCGTGCCGGAGGGATTTCTGCCCAGCGGCGGCTGGCTGCAGCGCTGGGGCGCGAAAAAACCCGCGTAGGCGCCGCGTCGCATTTCGCGATATCTTTGCCCGTCATGGCAAAACTCGTCCTGCTGGTGCCGAACGGAACGACGCTGGACGTGCCGCTGCGGCGCGAGCGCTTAACGCTTGGCCGGCGCCCCGACAACGACGTCTGCCTGCCGAATCTTGCGGTCAGCGGCGAGCACGCCGTCGTCATGACCATCCTCAGCGACTCGTTTCTGGAGGATCTGGGCAGCACCAACGGCACGCTGGTCAACGGCAAGCCGATCGCCAAGCATTTCCTGCGCGATGGCGACCAGATCGACATAGGCAGGCACAAACTGCTCTATTTTGTCGATGACGAGGCGATTGCGCCCTCCGGCATCCTCAAGAAGGCGGGCCGCGAGGCGGTCGGCGACCTGGGCGAAAAAGTCGAGATGGCCAAGCCCATAGTGCGAACCCGGCGGGCCAGCCCGGCGGTCGTGCGGCAGGACGGGCCGAAGGTCTCGGAGCCGGCCAAGGTCGAGGAGTCGACCCAAAGGAATCTGGCCGTTGCCACCAAGCCGGCGGCGCCCGGCCTTCCCGGCGACGGCACCGACGGCGCCCGGCTCAAGTTTCTGTCGGGGCACAAGGCAGGACAGGCCGTTGCGCTCACCCGCGACCGGACGACGATCGGACGCGCCGGCGTGCAGCTGGTCGCGGTCGAACGCTCGGGCGAGGGGTACCGCCTGAGGCTGGTCGAGGGTGCGCCGACGCCGGTCAATGGCCGGCCCGCCACTACGGATGGCGTCCCGCTGGCACCCGGAGATGTCGTCGAAATTCTGGGCAACCGCCTCGAGTTCGTTGCCGCCGGTGGGCCTTCGGCCAAGTCGCCAGACAGCGATCCAACGGGCCCTCAGGCGGTGAGTGCCTCGGAGGCGCCCAGGGCCGATCGGCCGGTGCCGGGCGCGGAGCCTTGACGGCCTGCGGCGAGATATCCGACGCCAGATCCCGACAATCGGTCGCCTTCAGCGTCAGCATGTGACGTTGAGCGTCACATGCCTTTGGCATGTCCGCCGCTACTAGGGCTGGGAGCCCCAGCCAGCAGGCAGTCTTGCGGGTAGAAATGTTCTATATTTACCCATAGCCGCGAAGTACTTATCCCGTCTTCAATGCCGATGACATGGCTTGGCATGCCAATTGCGACTCGTCCTTCGGCATCCCCAGATGCGAAGGGTTAGGGAGTACTTACTAACGTTACGGAGATCGCAATGAAACGAATACAACAGGGTTTTACCCTGATCGAACTGATGATCGTCGTTGCGATCGTCGGCATTCTGGCGGCCATCGCGCTGCCGGCGTATCAGGATTACATCATCAGATCAAAGATGTCGGAAGGCGTGGCCGCTTTGGCTGCCTGTAAGACATCGGTGTCGGAATATGTGTCGACGCACGGTACGGTTATGCCGGCCGACGCCGACACCGCCGGTTGCTCGACGGCCGTCACGCAGTACGTCGCAAGCCTTGCGTTCGACGGCGTTAGCGCGATCTCGGTGGTAACGCAGAATACCGGCGCCAAGCCGAATGAGTGCACGCTGATTCTTACGGCGAACGTGACCACGCTTCCGGATATTCCGACTTGGACCGGCACGCACGGTACGTGCGACAACAAGTACGTGCCGTCGAACTTCCGCGGCTAATCGCGTTTCGATTCAAATCTGGGCCGGTGGAGCATTTCGCTCCCCGGCCCTTTTTATTGTGGGCGGCGCGTCGCAGCGACGCGCCGTAGTGCTTCATACTTCGCATCGTTCGGGCATCGAGGAGTGATGGCAGGCATGTTGGGCCGGCGGATGTTGCGCGGCTTGCTCGGCGGCACGCCGGAGCCGCCGAAGGCGCGCGCGCCTCAACTCGCGGAGGCGCCGGCGCAAGCATCGCCTCCGCTTGCCTACGTCGGCGGCGACACTGCGGACGTCCTGAGGGAGTCCGATTCATTTGCGGCCAGGGGCCACTTCGCCGATTCGCTTGCCCTGCTCGACGAGGGGCTGGCGAGATTTCCCGACGACGGCAGGTTGCTGCTGGCGCGCGGATCGACGCTGTATGCGTGGGGGCGTTTGCGTGAAGCGTTCGAGGATTTTCAGCGCGCCGAGACCGCCGGCTTGTCGGGCTCCACGCTCGACGGGCGGATCGGTTGGACCTGTCTTCAGCTCGGTTTGGCCGACGAAGCGGAAACGCGAATGCGCCGCGTCGCCAGCAACGAGCCGGACGCGGCCGAAGCGCACTTTTCCCTGGGTGTCGTACTGGCCGCGCGCAAGCAGCACGCCGAGGCCATCGCCTGCTACGAGCGTGCATTGGAACTCGCGCCGGATCACAAGCATTGCCTGGTGAACCTCGGGATTTCCCTGCTGCAAACCGGCGATCTGCCCGGTGCCGAAACGGTGTTTCGCCGCGCGTCCGAACGGCACCCGGCCAATCCGGTCGTGTGGATGAACCTTGGTACCGTATTGCATCGCCTCGATCGCGACGAGGCGTTCGACGCATTCGCGCGCGCTGAAGCGCTCGATCCGGATGCCAAGCAGAACGCCGACAATTTCTCGAATTACGGCAACGCACTGCAAAATTCCGACCGCGTGCAACAGGCGCTGTCCCTCTACGAGCGCCATCTGCCGGTTTGTCCGCACGCGGTCGCGCACGGCAACTTCAGCATGGCCCTGATGGCTGCCGGCCGCTGGTCGGAGGCGTGGAATCACTACGAGTTTCGCTGGATGCAGGAAACGCTGGCGCCGCTTCGCGCCGAGTTCGACGTGCCCTTATGGGCAGGCCAGAACTTGCGCGGGAAGACAATCCTGCTGCGCGCCGAGCAGGGCGTCGGCGACGTCATCCAGTTCATCCGGTACGCACCGCTGGTCAAGGCGCTGGGCGCCCGCGTGGTGCTGCAGAATCGCGCCAACCTCGACGAGCTCGCGGCGAGCTTCCCCGGCGTCGATCACGTGCTGCTCCCGAAGGAGGCGATGCCGGAATTCGATTACTACGCGCACCTGATGGGCCTGCCTCGGGTGTTCGGCACCGAGATCGATTCGGTCCCCGGCCCCGTACCGTACCTCCACGCAGCGCCGGAACGGCTGGAACGATGGCGGCAGCGGCTGGCGCAGGACCGGCGCTTGAAAATCGGGCTGGTCTGGGCCGGAAGCCCGACGCACGTCCGCGACCGGTATCGCTCGACGACCCTGAAGGCGCTGGCGCCCCTGTTCGACGTTGAGGGTACGAGCTGGTATTCGCTGCAAAAAGGACCCGCTGCCGCGGCGCTGCGAGAAAGCGGCATCGCAATCGTCGACCTGCAGGATGAGCTCACGGACTTCGCGGAGACCGCTGCGGCCATCAGCGCGCTGGACCTGGTGATTTCGGTCGACACGTCGGTGGCGCATCTGGCCGCCGCACTGGGGAAGCCGTTGTGGCTGATGCTGCCGCATCCGGCCGAATGGCGCTGGCTCGAGCACCGCGACGACACGCCGTGGTACCCGACGGCGCGACTGTTCCGCCAGGCGCGGATGGATGATTGGAACGAAGTCGTGCAGCGCATGAAGCCGATATTGGCTGGACGGGCGTCGCGATTCCTGTCAGGGGAACCGCTGCCCGTCCTCGAAATTCCATCGCGTGCGGTGCGACCGCCGATGGTGCCCAAGGGTTTCACGCCGATCACGGTAGCCTCCGGCATGAGCGCCGTGTGGGAGATGCACACGGGGATCCTCCAATACCTGCCGGACGAAGACGACTGCAACCGGTCGCTGCATTGGTACGGCGAATGGCTGCAGCTGCAACTCGATTTGCTGACCCGTCTGATACGCCGCGACCAGACGATTCTGGAAGTCGGATCGGGCGTCGGTGCCCATGCCGTGCCACTCGCGCGGGCGCTCGGACCCGACGGCCATCTGATCGCCTACGAATCCCGTTCGCGGCAACTGCGTATCCTCCGGCAGAATCTTTCGGCCAATGGTTTGCGCAATGTGACCGTGATGACGCGCGCAGTAGCCGCCGTCCCCGACAGAGGCGAGGCGGCGGATGGGCCGCCGACCAGCGAGACGATCGACCGGCTGCGTTTGCGGCGCCTCGATTGGCTGAAGATCACCATCGACAGCGAGGCAAGTGACGTCATTACCGGCGCGGCGGATACGTTGTGGCGGCTGCGTCCCCGGCTGATGGTCTCGCTGCCGACGGCGGACGCGTTGAGCCGCCTCGGTGAACGCCTCAGGGAATTCGGCTACCGGCGCTGGCGGCTGGAGACACCGCTATTCAATTCGGCGAACTTCAATCGCCACGAAGTCGATGTCTTTGCCGGACGCAAGGCATGGACATTGCTCGCTATCCCCGAGGAAATCGAGGTCGATGTAGCGCTCGACGGATGCGTCGAGCTATCATGAGCCGGCCCCGGTCAGCGTATGGGGACGAAACGGCACGAGCGGAGCGCTAGTCATTCATGGGAATTCTGAAATTTCTTGACACGCGGGAGATCGAGGAATTTGCCGCCGGCCTCGCGGCGGATCTGGGGCGACGCTTTCCGCCCACGTCCGAGGCTCGTACCGACCCGGGAGCGGTGCACCAGCTCAAGGTGATCGTCGAAGGGCTCAGCGCACGCGCGGTTCGGTATCGCGAGCAGCACCATCTCGGCATTTACAAAAAAGCCAAGCTGGGCAACGTGTTCAAGTGGCGACTGAAGGAAATCGGCTACAGCCCCGAATTCGTCGAACGCGTCACCAAGGATCTGATCACTCGGATTGCCGTCAAGTGATAGGGCGATGCTCGCGGGATTGCCGGCGCGCTCCGCGCAAGGCGTCCCGACAACACCCATGATGCAATTCGGCCACCTGACGCTGAAGCAATGCAAGTACGGCTGGATGCTGTTCTACGGTCCATACATCGGCAAGTGCTTCGACCTGTACGGACAGTACAGTGAATCGGAAGTGGCGATGATGCGCGCGTTCCTTCGTGAAGGGAGCACGGTGATCGACGTCGGCGCCAATATCGGCGATCTGACTCTTCCGCTGGCCAGGATCGTCGGCGAATCGGGAAGGGTTTTCGCCATCGAATCGCACCCGGACAACATCAACATCCTCTGCGCAAATCTGGCGCTCAATTCAATCCGAAACACCCGGACGATCAACGCATTTGTCGCCACCAGCGATCGGGTCGATACCGGCAGCGGTGTCTGGGGCAAGTACGCGTACGTGAAGGAAGGCTGGAGCACGCAGTTCATGTCACTAGACTCGCTCGAGCTGACTGCATGCGACCTGATCAAGGTCGACGTCGATGGGAAGGAACTGGAGGTGCTGCAGAGCGGCGAGATGCAGATCGAGCGCTATCGGCCCGTGCTGTATTTCGAGAACGACGTTCGCGACGCGTCCGAACCTCTGCTCTCGTACCTGATGAACAAGCTGGGCTATGATCTCTATTGGCACCCGGCGCCGATCTTCGACGCCCAGAACTTCTTTGGCAACGCGGTCAACCACTGGGCCCCGAAGAACATCATGTCGTTGATGGTTCTGGGTATCCCGTCCGAGCGCAAAATGTCGATTCCGCAGCTGCGCCGCATCGCGGCCGCCAACGAATGGTGGCCATCGGCGTAGGCACCGTCGCCACTCGATAAACGGATCGCGTAGGCAAATGAATGCTCGGTAAATTACTCAAAGACATCTATCGGCGCACACCAGTAGACGGCCCATCGGCTGGGGGCGCGCAATCGCTGCCGCAGGCCGAGAGCTTTGTCGAGGAGATTCGACGACTTGCGGCAGACGTCGAGTTGCGTGCGCGCGAAGTACGCGCCGCGACTAACAACGTCAATACCGCAAATATTATTCGTCTGATTGATTTCGAACTCGACCGCAATTCTCGCTACATGGACGAGCAACGCCTTCTGAAGTATGGGTTTCAGGTGTGCTCACAAAATGCAGAGGACGGCATGATTCACGAAATCTTTCGTCGAATAGGCACAAGCAACAGGGTGTTCGCCGAGATAGGTATCAGCGACGGAACCGAGAACAACACAGCGTTTCTGCTCTCGCAAGGCTGGACAGGATTTTGGGTGGACGGCGACGATACATTTCGCAGGATCCTTGCCGCCCGGCCTGATCTCCAAGGCGACTGCATCAAGTCCATAGTATCCTTCGTCACGAAAGAGAATGTCGCGGACCTGTTTGCCGAGCTTGGAGTGCCAGAGGAGTTCGACCTACTTTCGCTCGATATAGACCAAAACACCTATTACGCATGGGAAGGGCTGATGAAGTATCGGCCGCGAGTGGTCGTGGTCGAATACAACGCGCTCCTGCCGCCCGACATCGACTGGAAAGTGCACTACGAATCGAATCGAGTTTGGAACGGAACCAGTAACTTCGGCGCCAGCCTCAAGGCGTTCGAGCTACTGGGTCGACGGCTGGGCTATGAGCTCGTCGGTTGCGACTTCATTGGCGTGAACGCTTTTTTTGTCCGCAGCGACGTAGCGGGCGACCGCTTTGCGGCGCCATTCACCGCAGAAAATCACTACGAGCCACCGCGGTATGCCCTGTCGCATCGAAGAGGTCACAGAACCGCAATTCTCGACAGGCCGTATACAGAACGGGCCGACGGCATTTAGTCGACAAACGCCCATGCTTAAGAGTCTCCTCAAGGATATCTACGGCCGCGGAACTCCGGCCTCACAGCAAGCTGCGCCCGCAGGCCTCGCTCCCTTCCAACAGTGGCTGGACGATCTTGTCGATCGCATGTTTCAACTGATGCATAAGGTCGAACAGGACAATTTCGACGCGACCCGCTATCGCGACATGCCTGCGAACGCGTTTTTCGCCGATCGCCATTCTCACTACTTTGCGTTTCTGCTAAAGAACGTCGAGCATTTTTTTCACGCCCGTCAACTTCTCGAGGACGAAACATCCAGGGCGCTCTACGACCAGTTGATTCTCTTCAGGGTCCTGAGCCATCTGCATGTGCGCCTTCCGTTCAACACACCGGAAAATCGGGCACACATTGCGACCGCGGCGAGCTGGCGTGTCGAGGACACCGAGGACGCGGGAGCGTTCGGTCCACTCTCGATATATCGGGTTCCGGGTCGGGAAGGGGATATCCGGGTCAAGGGGTGGAAAGAGAACATCACCTGGACGTTTCTGTATCTACAGTATTTTTTTGAACGCGGCGGCGTGGAGATAAAACCCGCGCCCGGAGACCACTTCATCGACGCCGGAGGATGCTTCGGCGACACTGCCCTCGGCTTTGCCGACGTCGTCGGGAAAACGGGACACGTGTACGTCTTCGACCCGCTGCCAATGCATTGCACGATCATGGCGCAGCAGCTGACGATGAATCCGACATTGGCGCCGCGCGTATCGATCTTTCCTTTCGGACTTACCGACCAGGTGAACGACGTCGCGCCCCTTGTCGACGACGGCAAGATCGATCCGGGCGCCCGTATCCTTTCGTCCGCGATGCCTACGACGACGATCGACGCGGCAGTCACGCAAAGCAATGCGCCGCAGGTCGATTTCATCAAGATGGATATCGAAGGAAGCGAACTGAGCGCGCTGCGCGGCGCTGAATCGACGATCCGGCGCTGGCAACCGAAGCTGGCCATCTCGCTGTATCACCGACCGGAGGATTTTTTCTCTATTCCTTCGTGGATCGATTCACTCGGCATCGGATACCGACTCTATCTCGACCACTACAGCATTCACCACGAGGAAACCGTGCTGTACGCAATCGCGTGACCGGAAACTCGCGCGGTCGGGACGAAAGGCACGAGCGGGCCGATCCTCGGCTATGGTGATGGGCACAATTCTGTTCATCTCCGGCCAATCGATGAACGGCGCGCTGGCCGCCGCGGGCAGGGCACATCGTCCAATGTTCGAAGCGCTCGGCTACGAACTGGTCGAAGTGGACTTCTCGCAGGCCGGGGCCGATGCGTCCCTGACCAACGCGCTCCAATCCCAGTCCATCGCATTAGTGTTCGGAGTTATGGGAATGGGGGCCGATTTCCGCGGCACTACGCCCGACGGGAAGGAAAGCAACCTCTGGCAGGGGTTGCGCATTCCATACATCTCGCTCAACGGCGATTCACCCGCTTACTATTTCGACAGGCACGTGATGCCCAGTGCGTGGCACGCGTGTCTTTACTATTATCCGGATCACTATCAGTTGCGCCGCCGCTACCCGAAGGTACCTGCGACCCTCGGTGTGATTCCGCCCATCCCGTTTGATTTGACCTCGAAATCGGACATCGACTTCCGGCGCAAGGAGCAGGGCAAGCTCTTGTTCTTGAAGAATGGCAACGATCCGGAAAAGCTGGTGCGCAGCTGGCGCGATGCCATGCCGGAGGCGACCTTCGTCATGCTTGCCGATCTGGCAAGCGAGCTGGCCGGCAACATCGCTTCCGATCTGGAATGTGACATCGATGGTCATGTGACCGCGCGGTTCGAAGAAAAAGGCTGGGACATTGGTGAATTCACCAACCTTCGCCTATTCTTCGTTGCCCAGCTCGACGACTATCTGAGGCGTATCAAGAGCACCATGATAGGCGAGGTTCTCGCGGACTTCCCGGTCGAGATACACGGCTTCAATTGGGAGCATGTTGATTTCTCGGGCAAGCGCGCGACCTTCGTTCCCGGGGGCGATTACCTGCGATCAAAAGACGAGATGAAGGGATCGCTTGGAATTGTCGACATGTCGCCGAACACTCACCTCGCGCCCCATGACCGGCCGATGCGGGCATTCGGCCTCTACACATTGTGCCTGACCAACGTGCAGAGCTACTTCACCGAGTCATTTCCCGACGCTGCTACGTTCACCTTTCGGCTCGATAGAGACAACCTACGCGAGAAAGTCGCCGACGTGCTCGCTCACCCCAAGCGGTATGTGGAGCTTGGAATCGACGTTGCCGACAAGTTTCGGGAGCGGCATCGACCTGAGGACTTCGGGCAGTATCTGCTGGACACGGCCAGCCATATCCGCCTAGGGTGCGGTCCCCGCCATCCAGGCCTGCCAAACTTCTTTGTCTGGCCGCCGGCAAAGGCGGGATGATGCATGCGAAGTCATGCGGCGGGCGTTATGGAGACTGCCGAGGCTGCGAGCGGACTCGCGCCAGTCCATCGGCGCAACTCTCGCCATGAGGGTCGCTATCATGCAGCCCTATTTCTTCCCCTATATTGGCTACTTCCAGCTGATCGAGTCGGTGGACTTGTTCATCATTTACGACAACATCAAGTATACGAAGAAAGGATGGATCAACCGAAATCGCTTCTTGCGAGACGGCGTCTATTCTGTTTTTACGGTGCCTCTGCGCAAGGACTCGGACTTCCTCGACGTCAAGGACCGTGCGCTAGCAGACAACTTCGATAGAGGAAAGTTGGCGAACCAGCTGCGCGAAGCGTATCGACGCGCGCCGCACTTCGACGATGCTTTTCCCGTCATTGAAAACTCAATCATGTCTCCCCAGCCAAACTTGTTCGACTACATCTATGCCTCGGTGGTGAACGTTTGCCACTATCTTGGTATCGGCACGCGCATCGTCGCCTCATCAAGCGTTGCGATCGATCCGACGCTAAAGGCGGAAGACCGAGTGCTCGCCATCTGTAAGGCGACCGGCGCCAGCAGCTACGTCAATGCAATCGGCGGCCAGCATCTCTATTCCCGGGAAGAATTCGATACGCATGGCGTCTCGCTCAAGTTTCTTATGTCTCATCCGATCACGTACCCCCAATTCGGCGCGCCATTCATTCCATCGTTGTCTATCGTCGACGTGATGATGTTCAAATCCGCCCCAGCGATCCGAGAATTTCTTGAAACTGGGTACGAGCTTGTTTAGAAGCATGCGCACGAGCTTTCATGGGGCCGGCTGACGTCTGCCAACGCTACGACATGTTCACGTGGAAAAAGCTGGGAAGAGTCTTCAACCCCCGTGAAATAGGGAGCCGCAGTTGGCTGCACGAATTCGCGCAGGCGCCCTGTACCTTGTTGTTCGACGAATTCGTGCGGGTCTACTTCTCCTGTCGGCCGCCACCCGATGAAAACGGACAGTACCGCAGCTACACAGCGTTTGTTGACCTAAACCGTTCCAATCTGTTCGAAATCCTACACCTCAGTGCCCAGCCAATACTTCCCCTCGGAGGCCTCGGAGAATTCGACGAGTTCGGCATTTATCCGGCCTCCGTCATCCGGGAGGGCCGCAACGTCCTTGCCTATTACGGAGGCTGGACACGATGCGAGTCCGTTCCATTCAACGTCGCGATCGGTGCAGCGAAGAGCCTGGACGGAGGCGAGACGTTCCAGAAGCGAGGTCGCGGTCCGGTCCTGTCCTACTCCGCGGATGAGCCATTCGTTCTGAGTGGCCCTAAGATTCGACGATTCGGCGATCGGTGGTACCTGTTCTATATCGCGGGACGCCAGTGGAAACTTGTCGAGGGCCGGCCCGAACCGGTCTACAAAATTCGCATGGCGTCGTCGGACGATGGGATCGCGTGGAGCAAGGTTGGCAGGGACTTGATCGAAAGCCGCCTTGAGGAAGACGAGGCTCAAGCGAGCCCGGATGTGTTGTTGCGCGATGGCAGATATCACATGTTCTTCTGCTACCGGCGCAGCGCGAATTTTCGCGGCAGGGAGAACGGGTATCGGATCGGCTATGCCGCCTCGGATGACCTATCGCACTGGACCCGCGACGATTCGAAAGCGGGCATTGACGTGTCCGAAGAAGGATGGGACTCAGAAATGATCAGCTATCCGCACGTCTTTGAACTCGACGGCGAGACATTCATGTTCTACCTCGGCAATCAGGTCGGCCGTGAAGGTTTTGGACTCGCTCGACTGGAGGGCCAGCTGTGATCGATGCTGTTCGGCCTTCATTGAAATGGAGGAAGCTTGGAAAAATCTTCGATCCGGCTGGATTCGCATTGCCGAACCACTGCGAGCAATTCGCGCAGGCGCCCCAAGCGTTGGTCTTTGAGGAATTCACGCGCATTTACTTTTCATCACGGGAGCGGGATCCGCGCAATGGCAAGTACCTGAGCCATGTCCTCTTTGCAGATTTCTCGAAGGACTTCCGGCACGTCATCCGGGTCAGCGATCGCAGCGTGATCGAGCTAGGTAAACTAGGGTGTTTTGACGAGCACGGCATCTTCCCGATGAACGTGCTGCGGCATAGGGGCAAGATCTACGGATACACGTGTGGATGGAGCCGTCGAACATCGGTTTCCGTGGAAACCTCGGTGGGACTGGCCGTTAGCGACGACGACGGGCTCACCTTCCGCAAGATCGGCGACGGCCCCATCCTTACCTCCTCTTTGCACGAGCCATTTCTCGTCGGAGATGGGTTTGTCCTCTTCCACGGCGACCAATTTCACATGTGGTACATCTTCGGGACGGCTTGGAATCGTCCCGCGGAACACGTGGCCCCTGAGCGCACCTACAAGATCGGGCATGCCGTTTCTCGTGACGGCATTGCTTGGGAGAAGGAGGAGGCACGGCAGATCATTGCTGATCGCCTGGGCAGCGATGAGAGTCAGGCGCTGCCAACAGTGGTGCGAATCGGCGCTCGGTATCACATGATCTTCTGCTATCGGCAATCGACCGATTTCAGGGCAAACAAGGATCGTGGATACCGGCTTGGACACGCCTGGTCAGGCGATTTGCGACAGTGGACCCGGGATGATGCCGGCGTCGGGATCGAGGTCTCGGTCTCGGGCTGGGATTCGGATATGCTGTGCTATCCCAACTTGTTCGAATGCGACGGCCGTACGTATCTGCTTTACAACGGGAACGAGTTCGGCCGTCACGGCTTCGGGATCGCGATCTTGGAATGAACTGCGACGCGATCGAGTTCCGCGAGGAGACCGCGACCAAGGATGACATCCAGGCCCACTTGGAGGAATGCGATAGGCACTTCTCCCCAAACTTGAGTCTCAAGGTCAACATCCACGAGTATTCGACAAAGATAAGAACCCGCGCCAAGACGTTCGAAGCGTGGTCCGGAAAAGCCTTGGTTGGGCTCGTGGCCGCGTACATGAATGATTCCCGTACGCGCGCCGGCTTCATTACTAGTGTGAGCGTCGCGAAAGGTTTCATCGGACGTGGCATCGCCTCGGCACTGCTGGATCGTTGCCTCGAGAAGTCGCGGCAGGAAGGAATGAAGACGATCCGGTTGGAGGTCGGCCTCGAGAGCCTGGAAGCGATCCGCTTATACAAGAATTTCGGGTTCTCGGAGACCGTTCGGCAAGGGGAAACGGTGTCAATGGAATTGGAAATCAACGATAAGAGCCGATCATGACCACCGAGCGCGACTACAACCTTGAGCTTGCGGACCTGGCGACCAGCAAGTATGCGTACAACTTCGACTACGACGTCATGCACCCCCTGATGTTGAGGTCGTTCCTACCTTTCTTTCGACCCGGCAATTGCCTGGAACTGGGCAGCTTCAAGGGTGACTTCACTCGACGGTTGCTCCCGCATTTTGACGATATCACTTGCGTGGAGGCGTCAGACCAGGCGATCAAATTCGCTCGAAAGCAGTTTGGCGACAAAGTTAAGTTCGTGAACTCGCGCTTCGAGGCAGTGAACCTTCCCGCGACTTACGACAACGTCGTCCTAACCCACGTCCTGGAACATACGGACGATCCGGTCGCCGTTCTCGCGCGTATTAACCGCGAGTGGCTCTCGCCTGACGGCCGGCTTTTTCTAGTCTGTCCGAACGCGAACGCTCCTTCAAGGCAGATCGCCGTAGCAATGGGACTTATCAGTCACAACGCGGCGGTCACTCCCGACGAGGCCACTCATGGCCATCGCATTACCTACTCTTTGGATACTCTGGAGCGGGATGCCGTCGCCGCGGGACTGCAAGTCGCGTTTCGATCGGGAATCTTCTTCAAGGCGCTGGCGAATTTTCAATGGGACAGGCTGCTCAAGACCGACATCGTTTCGAAGGAATACTTGGAGGGGTGCTACAAGGTGGGGCAGCGTTATCCTGACCTGTGCTCTAGCATTTTTCTGATGTGTGAAAAGGGCCGGTCCGGCTAAGAAATCCAATTAATTGTTCAACGAGGAGTCGCAACTCCGCTTACATCTTGCCTAACGCCAGGACGCCGAGAATCGACGCGATCGCTCGGATCGCGTCGGCATCCAGCGCTGATCCGGTCGGAAGGACGACGACACGTTCCGCAACGAGATTGGTGTTCGGGAGCATCAGCCCGGCGTGCGGATAGTACGATCGATAGGGTTCCATGTTGTGACAGCCCGGCCAGAAGTACTTGCGCGCAAGTATGTGTTCGGCATGCAGGACGTCGACGATTCGATCGCGTGTGACCGGAAAGTAAGGGGCGACCTCTACAACCGCGTACTGGTAATTGTTCCGTTCGGCTTCGTTGTATTCAAGCAGGCTGAGGCCGGGAACAGTCGCTATCGCGTCTCGATAGCACTGATAATTGCGCCGATTGATCGCGACAAAATCATCCAGATCCTCGAGATTGGTCAACCCCATCGCCGCCGCGATCTCGGTCATCTTTCCGTTGGTTCCCGGATAGATCACATTGTCGTAGCCTGAGAATCCGAAGTTGCGCATCAGCCGCATCTTCTCGGCCAGGATATCGTTGTTCGTTACGACCGCGCCACCTTCGAACGTGTTGAAGAATTTGGTCGCGTGAAAGCTGAACACCTCGCATTCGCCGAATCCGCCGATAAGCTCGCCGTTCAAGCTACAGGCAAACCCGTGTGACGCGTCGAACATCAGCCGGAGGTTGTGCTCTTTGGCGATGGCTTCGAGTTCCTTGACAGCGGAGGCCCGTCCCCACAGATGGACCCCTACGATTCCGGTGGTGCGAGGAGTGATCATTCGCCAGACCGCAGCCGGATCCAGGTTATGCGTTGCCGGATCGATGTCGGCAAAGATCGGCGTAATCTCCTGCCATTGCAACGCATGCGCGGTGGCGATGAACGTGTACGACGGAACGATCACCTCGCCTTTGAGCTCGAGCGCGCGGGTCGCGATTTCCAGCGCGATGGTGCCGTTGCACATCGCAACGCAGTGCTTGACGCCGAGAAACTTGGCGATCCGCTGCTCGAATTCCTGCGCGATCGGCCCATTGTTGGACAGCCAACCGCTGTCCAGAATATCGGAGGCGCGCTGCAGAAAGCGCTTGTGATTGCCGATGTTGGGACGGCCGACGTGAATCGGCTCGGCGAACATCGGCGGCGCGCCGTTGATCGCAAGGTCAGCCGCCGTCCTGGCGGCTTTGTACGGCGTGGCCGCGACATCCTTGACCAGTTTCATCGGTGCGCCCTTGCTTTTGCGGGCCGCGGTTTGGTTGAGCGAGCCATCGTTAGCCCCGACCGCTGCTCCCAAACCCGTCACTACCCCTTTGGCTTTCATGGAAGCCCTTTACTTCGACAAAGGATGCCTGAACTACCGGCACAAGCATAAGTTGGGCCAATCTTTCCATCGGTTTGAGCTCAAAAGCCTCGCTGCCGCGGTTCCAGCAGCTGACCATCAGCTGTCCCTGGTAATCGGAGTCGATCAGGCCGACCAGGTTGCCCAGCACGATGCCGTGCTTGTGGCCCAGGCCGGAGCGGGGCAGGATCAGCGCCGCCAGGCCGGGATCGCCGATGTGGATCGCCACGCCGGTGGGGACGAGCTCGGTCCGGCCCGGCTGGAGCTCGATCGGGGCGTCGATACAGGCGCGCAGATCCATTCCCGCCGAACCCGGCGTTGCGTACGCAGGCAGGAACGGCCGGATCCGCTCGTCGAGGACCCTGAGCTCGACGGTGGCGATCATCTACCGCGGCAGCCGCGATGCGATCTCGGCGACCAGCCGACGCGCGAGCGCGAGCTTGGCCATCCGCGGCAACGGGTGCGCGCCGCGCTCGTCGACCAGCGTGACTTCGTTCTCCTCGCTTCCCATCGCGTCCTGCGCCCGATTGGCGATCAGCAGGGGCACTTTCTTGCTGCGGCGCTTGGCCTCGGCGTTCTTCACGATGTCGTCGGTCTCGGCGGCAAAGCCGACGCAAAACGGCGGTTTCGGACGCGCGGCGACGGCAGCGAGAATGTCGGCCGTGGGTTTGAGCGCAAGCGTCATCCGGTCGCCATTTTTCTTCAGTTTGCTTGCCCGGACTTCGGCCGGCGTATAGTCGGCGACGGCGGCGACCGCGATAAAGATCTGCGCGGCCGGGACCGCGGAGTCGACCGCGGCCGCCATCTCGGCCGCGCTTTTCACGTCGATGCGCGTCACTCCGGTCGGCGTGCCCAGCGACGTCGGACCGGATACCAGCGTGACATTCGCGCCGGCTTCGGCGCACGCCTGCGCCAGCGAGAACCCCATCTTGCCCGAGCTGTGATTGGTGATCGCGCGCACCGGATCGATCGCTTCGACCGTCGGGCCCGCCGTCAGCAGCACGCGCTTGCCGGCGAGCAGCTTTGGCTGCGCCGACGCGAGCAGCGCCGCCATGATTTCTTCGGGCTCGAGCATGCGGCCGTCGCCGATTTCACCGCAGGCCTGATCGCCGCTTCCCGGACCGAGGATCTCGACGCCGTCGGCGCGGAGCTGCGCGACGTTGCGCTGTGTGGCCGCGTTGCTCCACATCTGCCGATTCATCGCCGGCGCGATCAGCAGCGGACAGTCGCGTGCCAGGCAAAGCGTCGACAAGAGATCATCGGCATGGCCGTTCGCCAGCTTGGCGATGAAATCCGCCGATGCCGGCGCGACGACGATCGCATCGGCATGGCGCGAGAGCTCGATGTGTCCCATCGCGTTGGCCGCGCCCGACTCCCACAGGCCCGACAGCACCGGGTTCCCCGACAGCGCCTGCAAAGTCATCGGTGCGATGAACTGCGCGGCGGCATTCGTCATCACGACGTCAACGGCGATCCCTTCCTTGACCAGTAGCCGCGTCAGCTCCGCGGCCTTGTAGGCGGCTATGCCGCCGGTCAGGCCGAGCACGACACGCGAAAGCGTTCGCGCGGCAGCGGGGGAGGTCATCGCAGAGGAATCATCCATGAGGACGAACGGGGGTGTGGCGTGGCGCAGTTTAATATGCGCTGGCATCACGGTACAGGGGCTGGATATGCGCATTGCCGATTGGCCGGCGGACGAGCGTCCGCGCGAGCGCCTGCTGAAGCTCGGCGCCGCGGCCTTGTCCGAGGCCGAGCTGCTCGCGATTTTCCTGCGCACCGGCATGGCCGGCAGCAGCGCAGTCGAGCTCGGTCGCGAGCTGCTCGCGCGCTTCGGCGGCTTGAATCGCCTGTTCGGCGCCACGCTCGATGAATTCGCGGCGGTGCGCGGCTTCGGCCCGGCGAAATACGTGCAGCTGCAGGCCGTGGTCGAAATCGCGCGCCGCGCACTGTCCGAAGAGATCGGCGAGCGCGATGCGATGAGCTCGCCGCGCGCGGTGCGCGACTACCTGTCGCTGTCGCTGGGGAGCCGGCCACACGAAGTGTTCGTCGCGCTGTTTCTGGATTCGCAAAACCGCCTGCTGGGATCGGAAGAGCTCTTCCGCGGCACGCTGACGCAGACCAGCGTGTACCCGCGCGAAGTCGTCAAGACGGCGCTTCGCTACAATGCAGCGGCCGTGATTCTGGCGCACAACCATCCGTCTGGTGTCGCCGAGCCCAGCCGCGCCGACGAGCTTCTAACGCAGACGCTCAAGCAGGCGCTGGCGCTGGTCGAGATCAGGACGCTCGACCATTTCATCGTCGCCGGCACGCGAACGGTGTCGTTTGCCGAGCGCGGGCTGCTGTAGGCATTGCCCTGCCAAATGCTTGAATCGGCTTGGATTTCCGGTTACAATCCAAGACTTTCGCAATTTCAACGAGTTGGAGCGAGCGATGGCTCGAGTCTGTCAGGTAACGGGCAAAGCCCCGATGGTGGGTCACCACGTGTCCCACGCCAACAACAAGACCAAGCGCCGGTTTCTGCCGAACCTGCAGCGCCGCCGTTTCTGGGTCGAAACCGAGAACCGCTGGGTGAGCCTGCGGCTGACCAATGCCGCGCTGCGCACGATCGACAAGAACGGCATCGACGTCGTCCTGGCGAACATGCGCGCCCGCGGCGAGCACGTCTAAGCCGGCGCGAGCTCAAGGAGATTTCAGACCATGCGTGAAAAGATCAAGCTCGAATCGTCGGCCGGCACCGGTCATTTCTACACCACGTCGAAGAACAAGAAGCTGATGCCGGAAAAGATGGAGATCAAGAAGTTCGACCCGGTCGCTCGCAAGCACGTGATGTACAAGGAAACGAAGCTCAAGTGATGCCGGATTAAAGCCGCGCCTCGCGCGGTTGCACGATAAAAAAAGCCCGCCTTCCGGCGGGCTTTTTGCATTGTGAGGAGAGGACTGCTTACGCGTAGCTGCGCAGGGTCCGCGAAAACTTCTGCAGCGCGGCGATGTTGCTTGCCTCGGCGCGATGACACCAGTCCTGAAGGCGCGCCAGCAGCTGCTCGCGTGAATCGTTCGAACGCTCCCACAGTCCGGCGAGCTCCTGCCGCATAGAGTAGATCGTCTTGAGTGCCGAGCTGCCCTCGAGCGTGGTCTCGAGGTGCGCGCGATCGGTTTCAGGCAACGCGGTGGCGTCCGACTGGAACCATCGGCGCAGCCGGCGGAAGCTCGGCATGTCCGGCGTGAGCTCGCCGCGGCGAGCGCGCTCGCGCAAGCTGGCGACCTCCTGCCTGTACGCGAGCTTCAGCGACGAGGCGTAGCTGGTCAGCACGGCGTAGCGGTGGGTGATGATCGCCTGCAGCGTTTCCAGGTCGGCGTTCAACTTGACGCGGTCGAATTTGAGCCGCGGCGCGACCTTGCGCACGGTGGCAAGGCCGAAGAACTCCAGCGTGCGGATGTATGCCCAGCCCAGATCGAATTCATACCAGCGCGATGAAAGCTTGGCCGACGTGCCGTAGGCGTGGTGGTTGTTGTGCAGCTCTTCGCCGCCGATCAGGATGCCCCAGGGGACGATGTTGCGGCTCGCGTCCTCGCAGGAGAAATTACGGTAGCCCCAGTAATGCCCGATGCCGTTGATGATGCCCGCCGCGGTCACCGGAATCCAGGCCATCTGCACCGCCCAGATCGTCGCGCCCAGCGGACCGAACAGCGCGAGATTGACGACCAGCATCAGCCCGACACCTTCCCAGGAATGGCGCGTGTAGACGTTGCGCTCGATCCAGTCGTCCGGTGTGCCCAGTCCGTACTTGTCCAGCGTTTCGCCATTCTTGGCTTCGTCGCGGTAGAGCTCTGCGCCTTCCCAGAAGACCTTGTTGATGCCGCGAGTCTGCGGGCTGTGCGGGTCTTCGGCGGTCTCGACCTTCGCGTGGTGCTTGCGATGGATCGCGACCCATTCCTTGGTGACCATGCCGGTCGTCAGCCAAAGCCAGAAGCGGAAAAAGTGGCTGACCAGCGGATGGAGGTCCAGGCCGCGGTGGGCCTGCGAGCGATGCAGATAGATAGTTACGGCGGCGATGGTGATGTGGGTGAACACCAGCCCGACAACGACGTAGCCCCACCACGGCAGCGGGACCAGGCCGTGCGCGAGCAGGGAAAGAGGATCGAAAGACATCAGTGGAACATCCTAAAAAGGGAGGGTGGGCCGGGCGGCCCAATGTGTGGTATCGGACAGTCGACAGTTTACATCGTTTCATCGCCTATCGCCCGACCGGCGATCGCCCGACTGTCCAGTACAAGCGATCAGGCCGAGGGCGGCGTCTCGCCGTTGCCGCCAGGCGGTTGGCCGATGATGCGCACTTCGCGCTGCGGGTAGGGGATCCGTATGCCATTGTCGCGAAACGCTTTCCATATGCCGATGTTCAGCGCCGACCTCAGGTTGCCCTGGCCCATTTCGGGGTCGTTGATCCAGACCACAAGCTCGAGGGCGATGCCGTTGTCTCCGAACTGGAGCACGTTGACGATCGGCGCAAGCGCGCCCCGGAGGACGCGCGGCTCCCTGGCGGCGAGCTCGGTCATCAGTCGCATCGCCAGCTCCAGGTCGCTGTCGTAGCTGATCTGCACGAGGACGCCGACCTTAACCTCCTTGCTGGTATACGAATGGTTGAGCACGGTCGTCGTCACCAGCATTTCGTTCGGCACGATCGACTCGATCCCGTCCAGGCCGCGCACGACGACGTAACGCGAGGTCACCACGCTGACGGTGCCGGTGCGGTTGTCGACGGTGATCATGTCGCCCAGCCGGACCGATCGGTCGAGCAGGATCGTGAATCCGGCGATGTAGTTGCTGGCGAGCTTCTGCAACCCGAGGCCGATGCCGACGCCCAAGGCGCCGCCGAAAACCGACAGCACGGTCACGTCGACGCCGACGAACGACAGCGCCACCAGCACGGCGATCAGCAGAAGCAGTGCGCGAGACACCTTGGCCGCCACAACGCGGAGATTCCGGTCGAGATGCGTGCCGCGCATCAGCCGCTGCTCGAGCAGGCTCGACGCCCAAAGCGACAGCACGATGGCGATGACGATCACGATCGCATCGCGCCCGAGATCGAGGACGCTGAACTCGCCCTTGCCGATCGGCATCCGCGCGTCTTCGAGCGCGGCCCCGATTTCAGGAAGCACGCCGATGTAGTAGAGCAACAGAGCGCCCCAGATCGCGAAGCTGAGCGTTCGCTCCGATGCCGAGGCTGCGCGGACGCCGAAGAGGTTGCGCAGCGCATAGATCGAAAGCCGGATCAGCGCGAGCGCGACTACCAGGGGAAAGGCGATCGGAAAGAACACCGGCGGCTGCCAGTGCCGGAAGACTGCCCGGGCGACGTAAAGAAGCGCCAGCGCGGTCAGCGGAAAAATCAGCCGGTTCAGGCTGCCGGCGCCGAGACGGGCGACACGGGATTCGCGCTCGCTGGTCACGTACACGCGGCGGTCGACAGTCCAGGCGATCGCGAAGCACACCGCGATGACGGCCAGCTCGATCCAGCCGTTCGGCGTGCGCAGCGATGCCTGGATGCGCTCGAAATCGAGAGGCGTCAACATACCCGGAAGTTTAGCGCGAGTCGGTCCTGGCGCCCGGCCATGGCGTCGCATGCGCTTTCAGGCGCAGCCAGTTGTCGCGATAGGCGCGGGCGACTTCCTGGTTGTCGCGCAGGATCACGATGTTCTCGGCGTTGTGCCACTGTGCGGCGACGGTGAAGTTGTAGCTTCCGGTGATCGTTGTCGCGTTTGCCGTGTCGGCGTCGACGATGACGACCTTGTTGTGCGCGGCCTGGTAATTCGAGTCGAGCCACACGTCGACGCCGCCCTTGACCAACTCCAACAGCACGTTCTGCGGGAGTGTGGCGGCCTGCTGACTGTCGGCGATCACCTGCACCGAGACGCCGCGCTTGCGCGCCGCGACCAGCGCGCCGGATATGCGTCGTTGCGTGAACGAGTACGCATTGACCAGCACCTCGCGCTTTGCAGCTGCGATCGCAGCGATGATCAGATTGTCGATGCGATCGCCGGGGGTGAACGCTGTCTCGATGCTTCCGGTCGCGGCCAAGCGCGCTCCGGTCGCCGGAGGCGAATCGGCGACGGCGCTCGCGCCCGCCGCGAATACGACGATCGCCAGCGCGCCGGCCGCAGCGGTTGCGGCTCTCATGAGCGCTCGAGCACCGCGGCGAAGAATCCGTCGCAGCCGTGACGCGCCGTCGACAGCTTGAGCGTGCGTCCGGTATCGAGCGCGACGCCGGCGCGCCGCAATTCCGCTGCCGCGTCGCCGAGCGCGAATTCGGGATGGGCGCCGACGAACGATTCGACGATCGCCTCGTTTTCGTCGGGCAGAACGCTGCAGGTCGCGTACACCAGCCGGCCGCCCGGCTTGACCAGCGTTGCCGCCGCCGCGAGGATCCTCGCCTGCTTGATCGCGAGCTCGGGGATCGCTTCCGCCGCCTGTCTCCACTTCAGGTCCGGATTGCGGCGCAGCGTGCCGAAGCCGCTGCACGGCGCGTCGACCAGCACCCGGTCGATCTTGCCGGCCAGCCGCTTGATGTGCGTGTCGCGCTCGTTCTCGATCAGCGTCGGCTGCACGTTCGACAGTCCTGAACGTGCCAGCCGCGGCTTGAACCGGGCGAGCCGCGCGCGCGAGACGTCGAACGCGTAGACCCTTCCCTGCGAGCGCATCAGCGCCCCCAGCAGCATGGTCTTGCCGCCGGCGCCGGCGCAGAAGTCCGCGACCATGTCGGTGCGCCTGGGCGCGACCAGAAGCCCGAGCAACTGGCTGCCTTCGTCCTGAACTTCGATCGCGCCGGAAGTGAACAACGGATGCGATTGCAACGCGGGCTTGCCGGCGACGCGAAGACCCAGCGGCGAGTACGGCGTCGGCTCGGCGTCGATGCCGGTGGCCTTGAGCTGGGCTTGCGCCTGATCGCGCGTGATCTTCATCGAGTTGATGCGAAGATCCAGCGGCGCCGGCGCGAGCCACGAGCGCACCAGCGCGTCGCGCTCGCCGGCGGGAAGCGCGGCGGTGAGCTTGTCCCAGAGCCAGTCGGGCAACTCGGCGGCTTCGGCGGGCGAGAGTACCGGCTTTGCCGCCTTGAATTCCTTCGCCCACGCCGTTTCGGCGATCGACAGCGCGCCTTCGATCTCGCGCAGGCTCGCGCCGAGTTCGCGCACCGTGGCGGCGATGGCGAGGCGGCGCGGTGAACTGCTGCCGGCCTGCACCCGGAGCGACGCCAGCCGGCGCAGCGCAGCGAACACGCCCTCGGCGATGAACGCGCGATCGTCCTGCCCGAGTCCGCGATGGTGCCGAAAAAAACCGCGCAACACGCTGTCGGCAGGTTCCTTGAACGGCAGCACGGCCGCCAGCGCGTCGGTCAGCGCGCCGAGCTGGCTCGCGCGAACGGTCATTGCTGCGCGACGGTATCGTCGACGCGGATGCTGTCGAGCAGGCCTTCGACGGTCGCGCGCGCGTTGGACAGCCGCAGCTTGACCGCGACATAGCGCAGCGACGGCGCCAGCCATATCTGCGCCTGGACCGTGCTGTCGGCGTCGACCCGCTTCCAGATTTCGGTGTCGAAGTCGCCGAACGGCAACGTGATTTTTTCGGTGCCGATGCGGCGGAAGGTCACGTGATAGATCCTGCGCGTGGTCGCGATGTTGAACTCGATCTGGTCCTGCGCCGGCGGCGAGAAATAGAACTGCCAGAGCACGACCAGCGGATCGAAAGTCGGCAGCTCCAGCGGCGCCGACTGGTCGCCGTTAAGCTGGACCATGCCGGATTCCCAGTCGAAGCTGGCTGCCTCGCGCCGGTTAGTCCGCTCGACGCTGTAGTTGGTCGGCTGCAATCCGTCGGCGGTAATCGCGCCCTCGCTCTTCGCCCTCGCCTCGCCGGGAAACAAAAGCGCCGCGAGCCCGCGCGCCTCGCCGACGGTCGAGATGCGGTACTGACTGCCCGAGTGCTCGAGCCGGTAGACGGCGTCGCCGATCAGGAAACCGCGCGTGCCGAGGAACGCGCGATACGCAAGATCGATCCGTGGCGGCAATTCGCGCGGCGGCGCCAGCGACGGCGCGGCGGGGATCGCTTCCTCGAGCGGCGGCGGAGCGACGGGCTCGGGCTCTCGCACGGGCTCGGGCACCGGCGTCGCGGCTGCGACGACTTCGGGCGCGGGAGTCTCGACCGGGACCGGCGGCGCGGCGCGAACAACGCGGCGATGCTTGGGCTTTACCGGCGAAGGCGTTGCGACCGGCGCCGGGGGTGGCGGCAGCTCGGTGATCGTCGCCAGAAGCGGTGGCGACTCTTCGATGCGGTCGGGCAGCCGAATCGTCGACTGCAGCAGCACGATGTGCACCGCAAGCGACGCCAACGCCGCGACCGCGAGGACGCGCGAGCCAGGTCGCGGGTCGAAAGACGCAAAAGATGCGATGCGGGAGGACATGTCAGTGGGAGCTTACCGGCTTTGGCCGGGTATTGCCGGGTTGGACGGTCAGGACGGCGGGGAGTTCGTCGCCTTGTCCGAGGGCGCCTGCAGCACTGCCGGGTCGGCGATCTCGCCCCGGATGCGCACGCGAGAGCCCTCGATCGATAGCCGGTCGGAGCAGAACCAGCGCACCGCGCCGACCAGCAGTCGGTGCTCGACCGCCAGCACGCGCGCGGCCAGCGCAGCCTCGTCGTCGTCCTGTCGGACCGTTACCGCGGCTTGCGCGACGATCGGCCCGCAATCGACGTCGGAGGTGACGAAGTGCACGGTGCAGCCGTGGATGCGCACCCCGTCTGCCAGCGCCCGGCGGTGGGTGTCGACACCCGGATAGGCCGGCAGCAGCGAAGGGTGGATGTTGAGCAGCCGGCCCGCGTAACGCGTGACGAACGCAGGCGAGAGGATCCGCATGAAGCCCGCGAGCACGACCAGGTCGGGCGCTTTTGCATCAATGGCTGCGATAAGCGAGCGCTCAAACTCGCCGCGGTCGGCGAAAGCGCGATGATCGACGACCGACGTAGCGACTCCGGCCGCAGCGGCGATTCCGAGTCCCGCCGCATCGGGCCGGTTGCTGATCACGGTCCCTATCGCCGCGTCGATCTCGCCCGCTCGAACCGCGTCGATCAGGGCGGCCATGTTGGAGCCGCGGCCGGAGATGAGGATGACGAGGCGTTTCACATCGTCGCCCCGGCGCAGGCCGGGGCCCAGGCAGCGACGCGCGCCGAGCACGAAATCGGAGCCTGGATCCCGGCCTCCACCGGGATGACGTTGGTGTCATCTCCACTGCGCGAGCGCACGGACTCAAGTCTCACGCGACGACTGTTCCCGGCGCATCGGCGGCGCGCGGCACGACGGTGCCGATGGCGTACACCGTCTCGCCCGATGCGGACAGTCGCGCGGTCGCCGCGGCGGCTGCCTCGGGCGCGACGACCAGCACGAAGCCGATGCCGCAATTGAACACGCGGAACATCTCGGCGGCAGCGACGTTGCCTTGCCGCTGCAGCCAGTCGAAGATCGGTGGCCGCGGCCACGATTGCGCGTCGATGCGCGCCGCGAGGCCTTCGGGGAACATCCGGTGCGTGTTCTCGCTCAAGCCGCCGCCGGTGATGTGCGCCATTCCCTTGATCTCGCACTCGCCGAGAAGTGCCAGCACCGGCTTGACATAGATGCGCGTCGGCTCGAGCAGCGTCTCGCCGAGCGTGCGCTCGCCGGTGACGCCGGCGATCTTTTGCGCGAGGTCGGCGTGCCCGCGCTCCAGAATGCCTCGGATCAGCGAAAAGCCGTTCGAATGCGGTCCGCTGGAGGCGAGCCCGAGCAATACGTCGCCGGCAGCGATCCCGCGGCCGTCGATTGCGCGCGATTTTTCGACGACGCCGACGGCGAATCCGGCGAGATCGTATTCGCCGGGAACGAATGCCTTCGGGTGCTCGGCGGTTTCTCCGCCGGCGAGTGCGCAACCGGCCAGCTCGCAGCCTCGAGCAATGCCGCGGATGACGTCGCTGGCGATCGCGACATCGAGCGTTTCGCAGACGTAGTAATCGAGAAAGAACAGCGGCTCGGCGCCCTGGACCAAGATATCGTTGACGCTCATCGCGACCAGGTCGATACCGATGGTGTCGTGCTTGTTCATCGCGAATGCGAGCTTGAGCTTGGTGCCGACGCCGTCGGTCCCGGCGACCAGCACCGGCTCTCGGTAGCGCTTCGGCAGCTCGATCAGCGCACCAAAACCGCCGATGCCGGCCAGAACCTCGGGCCGCAGCGTGCGCTTGGCAAATGGCTTGATCGCCTCGACCAACCGGTCGCCGGCATCGATGTCGACGCCCGCGTCGCGATACGAAAGCGGACGGCCGGGGACGCTTTTGGGGGCGTTCAATGCGGTCTCGGCCGTCGCGGCGGTGTAGGAAGGCGAATTGGATTGAGTCGCGGCGTCGCGCCCTGTAAAGTGCGCGGGGGAGATTTTACCGGAAATGACACCAGGGAGCCTGCCGCCCGAACATACGCCGTTGCCGGGCGGAGTCGTTCGCGGTCACGCGCAGCAGCGCCAGCAGCTGACTCTGCAGCACTACGGATGGATCATCGGCGTCACGGTGATCGTGGCGCTGCTGCTGCACCTGCTGGGCGACATCCTCACACCGTTCCTGATCGGCGCGATCCTGGCGTACATCGGCAATCCCGCCGTAAGCTGGGGCGAAACGCATCGCGTATCGCGCACGATAGGGACCCTGCTGGTGGTCGGCGTCACCGGCCTCGCGGTGTTCGGGCTGATCCTGGTGCTGACGCCGCTCGTGCACTCCGAGTTTTCACAGCTGGTGCAGCGGTTGCCCACCCTCGCCGTGCTGCTGCAGACCAAGTTCGCGCCGTGGCTCCAGCAGACGTTCGGGATAGAACTGCAACTTGATATGGACTCGATCAAGGCGATGATTTCGGACAATCTGGCGGGCGCGGAAGCGCTCACCCCGAAGGTGCTGTCGAGCGTCAAGGCCGGAGGCACGCTGATCCTCGCCATCCTGATCAATTTGGCGCTGATCCCGGTGGTGATGTTCTATCTGCTTCGCGACTGGAACATCATCCTCGCGCGGTTCGAGGAGCTGACCCCGCGGCGCTGGCTGGTCACGCTGCGGACCGTGGCCGTCGAAGTCGACGAGGTTCTCGCCGAGTTCCTGCGCGGCCAGGCGTCGGTGATGGTTGTGCTGGCAATTTACTATGTCATCGCGCTTTGGATCGCCGGTCTGCAGTTCTGGTTGCCGATCGGTCTCCTCACCGGCCTGCTGGTATTCGTGCCCTACGTCGGCTTCGGCTTGGGCCTGGTTCTCGGCGTGCTGGCGGCATTGCTGCAGTGGCATGGCTTGCCGGGCTTTGTCGCCGTGCTGGTCGTCTACGGCGTCGGACAGCTGCTGGAAGGCTATGTGCTGGTGCCCTGGCTGGTCGGCGACCGCATCGGATTGCATCCGGTAGCCGTCATTTTCGCGTTGCTGGCTTTCGGCGAAGTGTTCGGTTTCGCCGGCGTGCTGCTCGCGTTGCCGGCGAGCGCGGTCCTGCTGGTCGCTCTGCGGCATCTGCGCAAGGCGTACAACGAGTCTGCGCTTTACCGGTAGTGTGCCTGGGCGGCCCGAGTACGGCGCCGTGCGCGAACGGACCGCGCCTTCATTGACTGACGCGACAAGCGCGAAAAAGCCGACGATGGAACAGCTGATCTTCGAGCTCGCGCCGGCCGAGCCGCCGCGTCTATCGAACTTCCTTTCGGGACGGAACGCGGAGCTGGTCGCTTTGCTGCCGCGATTCGTCGCCGGAGACGCCGGTGAGACCGGCTTGCTGCTCTGGGGCGCGGCCGGTGCGGGCAAGACGCATCTGCTGCAGGCGGCGATCGCATTGGCGCAGCAGCAGGGCATCGTTGCGCGTTGGGTTGCCGATCCGGGAGAGCTTGCTTCGACGGCCGACGGTGCCGTTCCGCTGGTCGTCATCGATCGCATCGACACGGCGGACGCCGATACCGCGGCGGCGATCTTCACGCTGTACAACGCGCAGAAACAGCGCGGCGGCCGGTTGATCGCCGCCAGCCGCACGCCGCTGGCGGCACTGCCGCTGCGCGAGGACCTGCGCACGCGACTCGGCTGGGGGCTGGTTTACGAAGTGCTGCCCTTGTCCGACAACGACAAACCGGCTGCGATGGCCGCATTCGCCGAGCAGCGCGGGTTTCACCTGTCGGCCGACGTGATCGATTATCTGCTTCATCACGGCCGCCGGGACCTGCCCTCGCTGCTCGCCACGCTCGCCGCGCTTGATCGGGCGTCGCTGGCGAGCAAGCGCACGATCACCGTGCCGCTGCTGAAGGCGTGGCTGAAGCGGGCCGATGCATGAGCGGCGGCACGCAGCCGCCGGTCGAGCGTCTGACGCTGTTCGATCTCGACAACACGCTGCTCGGCGGCGATAGCGACTACGGCTGGGCGCAGTTCCTGATCGAGCAGGGCGCCGTCGATGCCGAAGACTACGAGCGCCGCAATGCCGAGTTCTTTGCCGACTACAAGGCGGGACGGCTGGATATCCACGCGTTTCTCGAGTTCCAGCTGCGACCGCTCGCCGACAACGACCCGGCCACGCTGTTCGCCTGGCGCGAGCGCTTCGTCGCCGAAAAGATCCTGCCGATGCTGTTGCCTGCGGGCCGGAAGCTGGTCGACGAGCGCCTCGCCGCCGGCGATCTCGTCGCGGTGGTGACGGCGACCAACAGCTTTATCACGCGACCGATCGCGGCGCTCTACGGAGTCCGCCATCTGGTCGCCACCGAGCCCGAGATCATCGACGGCCGCTTTACCGGGCGGCCGACCGGCGAGCCCTGCTTCCAGGCGGGCAAGCTCGCATGCCTGGAGGCCTGGCTCACCGGCTTGAATCGGAGGCTTTCGGATTTCGCCGAATCCTGGTTCTACAGCGATTCGCATAACGACCTGCCGCTGTTGCTGGCCGTGACTCATCCGGTCGCGATCGATCCGGACCCGGTGCTGGCCGCCGAAGCGCTGTCCCGCGGCTGGCCGATTACCAGCTGGCGATGAAGCCTATCCGGCCGATAGTTCCGTTCTGTCAACCGTTTATGGCACGGTCGCGTTAATGGCGGCGACACGGTTTCGAGTGTCGACCAACCCACCCATAAGACTGAGGACAGACTCCATGAACAAGCTGTTGACTGCGCTGCTCGCCGGCGCCTTTGCCGTATCGCTGACCGCCGCCGCGCAAACCACGGCTCCGGCGCCAGCAGCCGCTCCCGCCGCTGCGCCGGCCAAGGCCGACGCGGCCAAGGCGGAAGCGGCCAAGGAGGCCGCCAAGCAGGATGAAGCTGCGGCGAAGAAGGCCGACAAGGAAGCCAAGAAGCAAGCGAAGAAGGCGAATAAACAAGCCAAGAAGGCCAAGAAGGAATCGGACAAGGCGATGAAGGAATCGGACAAGGCGAAGAAGGAAGCCGCCGCGAAGAACGACAAGGCGATGGCGCCCGCACCCGCCCCAGCGATGGCCCCGGCTCCGGCCGCGACCACGGCGCCGGCTGCGCCCGCCAAGAAGTAAATCGAGCAACACCGTTGGAAGGCCCGGTCTCGCGAGAGGCCGGGCCTTTGTTTTTGTGACGCTTAAAGTAGCGTATAATCATAGAGTTAATGATCGATAGCGCCGTGGCCAGCAAACATCGCATCGTGGTGGGATTGTCAGGCGGGGTCGACTCGTCGGTCGCGGCGTGGCTGCTCAAGCGCGCAGGCCACGAGGTGGTCGGCGTGTTCATGAAGAACTGGGAGGAGGACGACAGCGACGGCTACTGCACGTCTCGCCAGGATCTAGTCGACGCCGCATCGGTCGCCGATGTGATCGGCATCGAGCTCGAAGCGGTCAACTTCGCTGCCGAATACCAGGACCGCGTGTTCGCGCAATTCCTGCACGAATACCGCGCCGGACGCACGCCCAACCCCGATGTGCTGTGCAACAGTGAAATCAAGTTCAAGGCCTTTATCGATCACGCCAGGGCGCTGGGCGCCGAGCGCATCGCCACCGGGCACTATGCGCGGCTCGAGCGCGGCGAGCACGGCGTCGAGCTGCGCAAAGCGGCCGACACAGGCAAGGATCAGACTTATTTCCTGCACCAGTTGTCGCAGGCGCAGCTGGACGGGACGATGTTTCCGGTCGGCGATCTTGCCAAGCGCGACGTGCGCTCGATCGCTCGCGAGCAGGGCATACCGACGTACGCCAAGAAGGATTCGACCGGTATCTGCTTCATCGGCGAGCGGCCGTTCCGCGAGTTTCTGGCGCGTTATCTGCCGACCGAGCCCGGACCGATCGAGACGTTGTCGGGCGAAACCGTCGGCCGGCATCAGGGTCTTGCCTACTACACGCTCGGGCAGCGGCAGGGGCTCGGTGTCGGCGGCACGCGCGGCGGAGGACCCGCACCGTGGTTTGTCGCCGGCAAGGACCTTGCGCGCAACGCGCTGATCGTCGTCCAGGGCCACGATGATCCGCGGCTTTACGCCGACGTCGTCGAGACCGCAACGATGCACTGGATTACCGGCGCGGCGCCGAGCGGCCGGCGTTTCGCTGCCAAGACGCGCTACCGGATGGCGGACGCACGCTGCACGCTGGAGCCGCTCGCCGCAGGCCGCTGGCGCGTGCGCTTCGACGCTCCGCAATGGGCGCCGACGCCGGGGCAATATCTGGTGCTCTACGATGGCGAGACCTGCCTGGGCGGGGCGGTGATCGAATCGGCGCGTGCGTGCGAGGTCGCGCCCGCGCTCGCTGGAGCGGGCTGACCGTCACCAAAGCGCCGCGCGAACGCGGTTTCCGCGCCTGCGCCCCTCGCGGGGTGCTTGTCGTCGGCGCAACAAGTTGTTACCAAGAAAATCGTCCGCACGTTATCTCCTTGGTTCGCCGAGCGTTAATGATCGGGCAACGCGCCGATACTCGATCGGCGCCGCGCTGCCGCAGGAACAGGCACGCGATCCCGAGTGTTAGCCGGAGCTAGCGATGTTCAAACGTATTCGTGAGGTGTCGATGTTGCAATGCGGTCCGGGTCTCCGTGCCGGCGAGAGGGCGCTGTGCGAGCAGCGCGCTGCCGACTTGCGTGGCCACGCGCATCCCGCGCTCGATCGTCTGTTCGCGTTCGCGCTGGTGCTTTTGCTTGCGCTGCTGATGCCGGCGCACTCGCAGGCGCAATCGTCGGGCGTGCCGCCTGACCTCGAAGCGCAATCAGCCGAATACCTTCCGCAGGATCAGCTCGATGCGCTGCTGGCGCCGATCGCGCTGTACCCCGACGACTTGCTGGCGCAGGTGCTGATGGCATCGACGTACCCGCTGGAAGTGGTCGAAGCGGCGCGCTTCGTCCAGCAGAATCCGTCGCTCTCGGGCGCCGCGCTCGACGATGCGGTTCGAACCAGGCGCTGGGATCCGAGCGTGCAATCGCTGACGGCGTTTCCGCAGGTGCTGGCGATGATGAGCGATCGGCTCGAATGGACGCAGCAGCTCGGCGACGCCGTTCTTGCCAACCGGCAACAGGTGATGGACACCGTGCAGGCGCTGCGCGTCCGCGCCGAAGCGACCGGCACGCTGCAGGACACCGAGCAGCAGCATGTGTACACATCGGACCAGGCGATCGTCATCGAGCCGGCGCAATTCGATTACGTCTACGTGCCGGTCTACGACCCGTTGGTCGCCTACGGGCCGTGGTGGGTGGCGTCCTATCAGCCGTATTTCTGGTATCCGCCGGCATACTTCGGCTACCCGGTGCACTGGCACGGCGTGGGGATCGTCTGGGGCAGACCGTGCCGGGTCGATCGAAACCATTGGGGCTGGGCTCGTCCTGCATGGCGGACGGGCCGGATCGACGTGACGATCGGCCGCAACGAATTCTTCAACCGCCCGCAATACCGCAACTACCGCGGCAGCGTTTCGTGGCAGCACGCGCCCGAGCACCGGCGTGGCGTCGCTTATGGAAGTGCACAGGTGCACGCTCGCTTCATCAACGCCGAACGGCGCGTTATCGACGCGCGCGAATTACGAGCCGGCGTGCCATCCGCTGCGCCTGGCCGACAACCGACCGCGCCGCAGACGACTCCGGGGTATCGACAGGCGCCTTCCGATGCTCGCGCGACGCCGCAGACGGCGCCCGGCTACCGGCAGGCGTCTCCAGACTCACGCGCCACGTCGCAAAACGCGCCTGCTTACCGGCAGGCGCCGCCCGATCAGCGCGCTGCGCCGGCCTTGCGTGAGACGCCCAGTGCCGCCGCGCCGGCAATGCCCCAGGCTCAAGCGCAACCGAGGGTCGCACCGGCGGCCTCGATGCCGCGCGCAGTGGTCGCGACACCGCAAGCGGCGCCCGCGCTGCCGCCATCGATGCCCCATGTGATCGTCACCACGCCGCAAGCCGCGCCCGCGCCGCCACCGGCGTATGCGCCGGCGCCCGCCCAGGCGGCCCGAGTCGTCCGTCAGGGACCGGTACCCGCGACGGCTGACTCCGGGGATACCGGACCGTCGCGGCGCTGATTGCAAGCTTTCGCTCGCGCGCGGGGCCTGCCCCGATTTCCGCGCGTCGGGAGGGCGAAGCGCTAGAACGGGATATCGTCGTCCAGGTCGTCGACGTTCTTCTTGGCCGGCGCCGAACCCGCCGGTTTGCCGCCGGCGCCCGCGCCGCGTTCGCGCTCCGGCGGCGGCTCGCCGCCACCGCCGCCGCCACCGGCGCGGCTACCGAGCATCTGCATGCGATCGGCGATGATTTCGGTCGTGTACTTTTCCTGGCCTTCCTTGTCCTGCCACTTGCGCGTCTGCAGCCTGCCCTCCACATATACCTGGCTGCCTTTTTTCAGATATTCGCCGGCGATCTCGGCGAGCTTGCCGAAAAACGCGACCCGGTGCCATTCGGTGCGTTCCTGCTTTTCGCCGGCCTTGTCCTTCCAACTGTCGGTCGTGGCGATCGACACGTTGGTCACGGCTTCGCCGCCGGTCGTGTAGCGCGTCTCCGGATCGCGGCCCAGATTGCCGACCAGGATCACCTTGTTCACCGATGCCATCGAGCTTCTCCCATGCGTAATGCGCTTCTTGGATGTTACGCCCGGCGCTGCGAGATCGGACTCGGATTTCGCATCGTCCGAATGGCCGGTCAAAGCCGAGGCGGGCCTGCGAATCGAACGAGCGCTGTCGGGCGCGGTCTGATGCCGGCGGCTTGTCGGCATCGAACGAGCGTGCGAAAAGGAGTATATTAGCAGGTTGCCCCAAGGCTTTTCAGCACCGTAACGCAACACCATGGACTACATCCGAATCCGGGGTGCGCGCACCCACAATCTGAAGAACATCAACCTCGATCTGCCGCGTCATCGGTTGATCGTCATTACCGGCCTGTCGGGTTCGGGGAAAAGCTCGCTCGCCTTCGACACGCTCTACGCCGAAGGACAGCGGCGCTATGTCGAGTCGCTGTCGGCGTATGCGCGGCAATTCCTGCAGTTGATGGAAAAGCCCGACGTCGATCTGATCGAGGGACTGTCGCCGGCGATCTCGATCGAGCAGAAGGCGACTTCGCACAATCCGCGGTCGACGGTGGGCACCGTCACCGAGATCCACGACTATCTGAGGCTGCTGTTTGCGCGCGTCGGCGAGCCGTACTGTCCGAACCATCCGGAACAGAAGCTCTCGTCGATGACGATCTCGCAGATGGTCGACGCGGTGCTGACCCTGCCGGAGGAAACCCGGCTGATGATCCTCGCGCCGGCGGTGGTCAACCGGAAGGGCGAGCAGGTCGAGCTTTTTGTCGAGCTCCGCGCCAAGGGTTTCGTGCGGGTGCGCGTCGACGGCAAGGTGTACGAGATCGACGCCGTTCCGAAGCTGACCAAGAACACCAAGCACACGGTCGAAGTCGTCGTCGACCGGCTGCGCATGCGTCAGGATCTGAAGCAGCGAATCGCCGAATCGTTCGAGACTGCACTGCGCAACGGCGATGGGCGCGCGATTGCGGTCGAGATGGATACCAACGTCGAGCATTTGTATTCGGCCAAGTTCGCCTGCCCGATCTGCAACTATTCGCTGGAAGAGCTCGAGCCGCGCCTTTTCTCGTTCAACAATCCGATGGGCGCCTGTCCGCGCTGCGATGGCCTCGGCGCGATCAGCTTCTTCGATCCCAAGCGGGTCGTCGCGTTTCCGCAGCTTTCACTCGCCTCGGGTGCGATCAAGGGTTGGGACCGCCGCAACCAGTTCTACTTCCAGATGCTGCAAAGCCTGGGCAAGCATTACGGTTTCGATCTGGACAAGCCGTTCGACAAGCTGCCGGAGCGCATCCAGCAGATGATCCTGTACGGCAGCGACAAGGAAAAAATCGCGTTCCAGTATCTGTCCGATCGCGGCAAGACGGTGACGCGCGAGCACGCATTCGAGGGCATCATTCCGAACCTCGAGCGCCGTTATCGCGAAACCGATTCGATCATGGTCCGCGAGGAACTGGCCAAATATCTGAATTCGAAGCCCTGTCCCGAGTGCGAAGGCACGCGGTTGCGGCGCGAGGCGCGGCACGTCAAGGTCGGCCCACCCGGCGACGAGCGCGCTATCTACGAGATCAGCAACCGGCCGTTGAAGGAAGCAGGCGAGTTTTTCCAGACGTTGAAGCTCGAAGGACAGCGCCAGGCAATAGCCGACAAGATCGTCAAGGAGATCGTCAGCAGGCTGCAGTTCCTGAACAACGTCGGGCTCGATTACCTGTCGCTCGATCGCTCGGCCGAGACCCTGTCCGGCGGCGAGGCGCAGCGCATCCGGCTCGCCTCGCAGATCGGCTCGGGACTGACCGGCGTCATGTACGTGCTCGACGAGCCGTCGATCGGACTGCATCAGCGCGACAACGACCGGCTGTTGACGACGTTGAAGCACCTGCGCGATCTGGGCAACAGTGTGATCGTCGTCGAGCACGATACCGACGCGATTCTGTCGGCAGATCACGTCGTCGACATGGGTCCGGGGGCCGGAGAGCACGGCGGACAGATCGTCGCGCAGGGAACGCCCGAAGAGATTCGCCGCGCGCCGCATTCGCTGACCGGCCAGTATCTGGCCGGTCACCGGCAGATACCGATTCCGGCGCAGCGCCACAAGGCGGATCTCAAGCGCGTGCTGACGATCACCGGCGCGACGGGCAATAACCTGAAGGACATCACGCTGAACTTGCCGGTCGGCGTGTTCGTCTGCGTGACCGGGGTGTCGGGCTCGGGTAAATCGACGCTGATCAACGATACGCTCTACCACGCGGTGGCCAGGCACCTGTACGGCAGCACCGCCGAACCCGCGCCGTACGCGGAAATGCACGGGCTCGAGCATTACGACAAGGTGATCAGCGTCGACCAGAGTCCCATCGGCCGCACGCCGCGGTCGAACCCCGCCACCTACACGGGCCTGTTCACGCCGATCCGTGAGCTGTTCGCGCAGGTCAAGGAGGCGCGCGAGCGCGGCTACGGACCCGGACGCTTTTCGTTCAACGTCAAGGGCGGCCGCTGCGAGGCTTGCCAGGGCGATGGGCTGATCAAGGTCGAGATGCATTTTCTGCCGGACGTCTACGTGCCCTGCGACGTATGCCACGGACAGCGCTACAACCGCGAGACGCTCGAGATCCAGTACAAAGGCAGGAATATCCACGACGTGCTGTCGATGACCGTCGAGCAGGCGCACGCGTTCTTCGAACCGGTGCCGGTGGTCGCGCGCAAGCTGTCGACCTTGCTCGACGTGGGCCTGGGCTATATCACGCTGGGACAATCGGCGACGACGCTTTCGGGCGGCGAGGCGCAGCGCGTCAAGCTGGCACTGGAACTGTCGAAACGCGATACCGGCCGCACGCTGTACATACTGGACGAGCCGACGACCGGCCTGCATTTCCACGACATCGAGATGCTGCTGACGGTGCTGCACCGCTTGCGCGACCACGGCAACACCGTCGTCGTGATCGAGCACAATCTGGATGTCATCAAGACCGCCGATTGGGTGATCGATCTGGGTCCGGAAGGTGGCGCCGGCGGCGGGAGTATCATTGCCGAAGGTACGCCGGAGCAGGTGGGAAACACGCCGAACAGCTATACCGGCGCCTATCTGAAGCCGGTGCTCGAACGCCATGCCGGCCGGCTAGGCGCGTGCGGCGAGACGGCGCGCAACGGACGCAACAAAAAAGCGGCGGCGGATCTGCTCGGTTAGAACCGGAGGCAGTCGAGGCAAGTAGAGCGTAAGGAGGAACGATGGAAAGAGTGAGAAAGCTGCTTGCAATAGTCGCCGTCGCGGGCCTGGCTGGTGTCGCAGGCGTGGGCATCGCTGCGGAAGCAGCGCATCACTGGAGCTATTCGGGCGCCACCGGCCCCGCGAAGTGGGCGAAGCTGGAGAAGGATTTCGCGGCCTGCGCGTTGGGCAAGACGCAGTCGCCGATCGACATCCCGGATGCCGACGCCCGGAAAGGCGACTTGCCGGCGCTGTTGTTCGACTACCGGCCCTCGCCGCTTCGGATCATCGACAACGGCCACACGATCCAGGTCAACTACGCGCCCGGCAGCACGTTCTCGGTCGCAGGCACGCGTTACGAGCTGGTCCAATTCCACTTCCACAAGCCGAGCGAGGAAAAGATCAGCGGCAAAGGCCACGACATGGAAGCGCACCTCGTCCATCGTAGCAAGGACGGCAAGGTTGCCGTGCTCGCGGTGCTGCTCGACGAAGGCAAGGAGAGCGCGCTGATCAAGACGCTGTGGGCGAACCTGCCGCAGACCAAGGACAAGGAGAACGTCGTCGACGCGGTGAAAATCAACGCGCTCGAGCTTATCCCTCGCGACAAGGGCTATTACGCGTTCGCCGGCTCGCTGACGACCCCGCCGTGCAGCGAGGATGTCAAGTGGTTCGTGTTGAAGACGCCGATGCAGATCTCGGCCGACGAAATCGCCCGCTTCGCCAAGTCCTATCCGATGAATGCGCGTCCGGTGCAGGAGCTCAACGCGCGGGACATCCAGGCCACGCGCTAGCGCCGGCACCCGCGTCTGCCCCAAAGAAAAGCGCGGCGCCGACTCGAAGTCGGGCCGCGCTTTTTATTTTATTCACGCCCTGGTTACTGGATCGTGATCTGCTTGCTGTTGGTCTTGGCTACCTTCGGCAGCGTCAGTTGCAGCACGCCGTCGACGTGCGTTGCCTGGGTGCCGTTGGCGTCGACCGGCTCGGGCAGACGGATCGCGCGCGAGAGCTTGCCGAAATTGCGCTCTTGCCAAAGCGTCTTGCCGTTGGCGTCGATTTCCTGGCTGAACGATGCGCCGATCGTGACGTTGCGGTCTTCGACGTTCACTTCGATCTTGTCCTTGGGTATTCCGGGCAGCTCGGCCTTGACGATGTAGGCTTCCGGGGTCTCGACGACGTCCAGCGCAATGCTGCGGCTGGTCGCGTTCGCATCGCCGTTAGCAAGCACTGCCCCGAACGCGCGATCGAACACTCGATCCAGCGGATCGAAATAGCGAATCAAACTGGTCATTTGTTCCTCTCCATTCGTTTTCGCGGCCACTCGGAAAAAGGTTTGAGCCGCGCACGACCGGTAAATGGCGGTCCCCCGGCCGAATTCAAGGGGTGTCGGGCGCGTCCGGCGACCGGAGGGTCGGTTCGACGGCCGGGCGGTCGGCCTGCGCAGCGACCGGCGGCGCGTGCGCGCTGATCGCCGCCAGGATGCCCTGCAGCAGCGCCCGCGGCGAGGGCGGGCAGCCGGGGATCGCGACATCGACCGGAATCACGCTGGCCACGCCGCCCAGACTCGCATAGCTCTGGCCGAAGATCCCGCCGGTGCAGCCGCAATCGCCGACGGCGACGACCAGCTTGGGCTCGGGTGTCGCGTCGTAGGTGCGCTTGAGCGCGATCGCCATGTGCTTCGACACCGGGCCGGTCACCAGAAGCATGTCCGCATGGCGAGGACTCGCGACAAAGCGTATGCCGATGCCCTCGAGGTTGTAGTACGGATTGGTCAACGCCTGGATCTCCAGCTCGCACCCGTTGCACGAGCCGGCGTCGACATGCCGGATCGTCAGCGCGCGGCCAAGCGTGCGCAGGATCGTCTTTTGCAGCCGCGCTACGACGATCATCTCCTCGGCCGGCGTCGGCGCAGTCTCGCTCTTGATTCCGGTACGTGCGATCTGGTGGAGGATGTGCAGCATGACTATAGATCGTGCCCGCTGTAGGAAAGGTTGAACGACTTGTTGATCAGCGGAAAGTCGGGAACGATGTTGCCGATCACCGCGTGCTCGATCACCGGCCAGTTCTGCCAGGAAGGGTCGTGCGGATGGCAGCGCCGGATCGTGCCGTCGGAACCGCTTTCCAGTGCGATGAAGACCGGGCCGCGCCAGCCCTCGGCACAGCCGATCGCCAGTCGCGAAGATGGCGCTTCGGGCAGTGTCGCCGCGATGTCGCCGTCGGGCAGCGCGGCCAGTATCGCGTCGACCAGTCGCAGCGATTCGACCGTTTCGTCGAAGCGCACGGCGACGCGCGCGGCAACGTCGCCGTCGGCGCGCGTCGCCCGACGGACGCCGAGCGTATCGTACGGAGTCCGTGCGAAATCGCAGCGCAGATCATCGGGAACCCCGCTGGCGCGGGCGGCGAATCCGGTCAGACCGAGCTTCATTGCGAGCTCGCGCGTGACTTCACCGCAGCCGCGAAACCGGTCCTGCAGGCCGGCATGCTCGTCGTAGATGTCGCGCAGAACGGCAAGCTCGCGCTCGAGCGAGGCGACCTGCTGGCGCATCAGCGCCGAATCGTCGGCGCGAAGATCGCGCGCGACACCGCCGGGCACGACCACATCCATCAGCAGGCGGTGGCCGAACGCGTGCTCGTTGAGGCGCAGCACGTCCTCCCTCAGCCGCGAGAACTGCGAATGGCCGAAGGCGAATCCGCCGTCGTTGCCGAGGTAACCCAGGTCGCCCAGGTGGTTCCCGATGCGCTCGCGCTCCAGGCACAAGGCGCGCAGCCAACCCGCGCGGGGCGGTGGGTCATCGGCCGCAATCGATTCGACCGCCTGGGCGTAGGCCCAGGCGTACGCGACAGTGCTGTCGCCCGAAACGCGGCCGGCGAGCCGGTAGCCGTCCCGCAGCGACAACGATTCGAAGCGTTTTTCGATGCCCTTGTGCGCGTAGCCGAGGCGTTCCTCGAGACGCAGCACTTTTTCTCCGACGACCTGGAAGCGAAAATGCCCGGGCTCGATCGTTCCCGCGTGAACCGGCCCGACGGCGATTTCGTGCACGCCGTCGCCGGCGACCCGCACGAACGGGTAATCCTCCTGGCCCGGTTCCCACGTCGGTGAAACCTCGAAATCACGCTGCAACGGAAACCGGTCGATCGGCCACGCTGCCTGCCACGTCCACGGTCGCTGGTCGTCGGCATCGCACTGTGCGCCGACCAGGTCGAATGCCGCGCGCTGCATGCGATTCGCGGCTGGAAAGATCGGCGAGAGGTCCGGATAGCGCGCCCCTTCGTCCGGCAGCGTGTGCTCGAGCAAGGTGAGCCCATCGCCGTCGCGCAGCAATACACGAACGGAAAAGCCGCGGGCGCGATCGCGCTCATCGCTTGCCCACAAGGCCACCAGCGCTCCCCCGCGCTCCCACGCGAGGCGGCAGGCGGAGAGCAGCTGGCCCGAATTGACCCGGCAGCGCTGCGCCGGTATCGGGCACGGCAGCGCCGAGGCCGAGAGTCCGAGCGGCGAGACGTTCATCCGCTCACCCGATCAGCCGCGCCGCCTGCCGATACCAGTCGGCGAGAAACGGCGGGATCCAGAGACCCAGCATGAGCACTATCGCAAGGTGAACAAAAACGGGGATCATCGCGGGGCGGTGCGGCAGCCGCTGGACCGTCGTTTCGCCGAACACCATCGGCTGCACGCGGGAAAAAATCGCGGCGAACGAGATGCCCAGCGCACCGAGCAGCAGCGGCGTCGCCCACGGTTGCTCGCGTATCGCCGTCGTCAGGATCAGGAATTCGCTGGCGAAGACGCCGAACGGCGGCATGCCGAGGATCGCCAGCGCGCCCAGCGCCAGTCCCCATCCGATCAGCGGGCTGATGGTGACTAGCCCGCGAATGCCGTCCATCAATTGCGTGCCCGCCTTTTGCGTCGCGTGCCCGACGGCGAAGAAAATCGCCGACTTGGTAAGCGAATGGACGGTCATGTGCAACAGGCCTGCGAAGCTCGCGATCGGGCCGCCCATGCCAAAGGCGAAGGTGATGATGCCCATGTGCTCGATCGAGGAGTAGGCGAAAAGGCGCTTGATGTCCTTCTGCCGCAGCAGCAAAAGCGAGGCCGTAACCACCGACAGCAGCCCGAAGCCCATCATCAAAGTGCGCGCGAACGAGGTCTGCGCCGAGCCTTCGACCAGCACCTTGCAGCGCACCACCGCGTACAGCGCCACATTGAGCAGCAGGCCGGACAGCACCGCCGAGACGGGCGTCGGACCCTCGGCATGCGCATCCGGGAGCCAGTTGTGCAGCGGCACCAGTCCAACCTTGGTGCCGTAGCCGACCAGCAGAAAGACAAAGGCCAGCGACAGCACCGTGGGCTCGAGGTCGCCCTTGACGCTGTCGAGCTCGGTCCAGAGCAGGGCGCCGCCGCCGGCGCCGAGCACCTTCTCCGCAGCGAAGTAAAGCAGGATCGTTCCGAACAGCGCCTGCGCGATGCCGACCCCGCAAAGAATGAAGTATTTCCATGCCGCTTCGAGGCTCGCGGGCGTCCGGTAGAGGGAAATCAGCAGCACTGTCGTCAGGGTCGCCGCTTCCATCGCCACCCATAACAAGCCCATGTTGTTTGCCGACAGCGCCAGCAGCATCGTGAAATTGAACACCTGGAACATGCTGTGGTAGAGCCGCAGGCGTCCCGGCGTCAGGTGCCTGAGATCCTGTTCGATGCGCATGTAGGGGCGCGAAAAGATCGAGGTAGTCAGGCCCACGAAGGCAGTCAGCGCGATCAGGAATACGTTGAAGGGATCGACAAAAAAGATCTTGCCGGCCAGTAACAGCGGTCCTTCGGCGACGACGCGTACCGCCAGCGCAACCGCGGCGATGAAGGTGATCAGGGAGATGCCGACATTGATCTCCGCAGCATGCTGGCGCTCGCCGATCGAGGCCAGCAGCGCCGCACCGGCGATCGGCGCGCCCAGGATGACGAGAATCTCGATCATTCCTTGAGCTTTTCAAGGTGCTGCAGGTCGAGGCTGTCGAACTGCTCGCGGATCTGGAAGAAGAACACGCCGAGTATCAGCATCGCCACCAGCACGTCCAGCCCGATGCCGAGCTCGACTACCATCGGCATCCCGTAAGTCGCACTGGTCGCCGCAAAGAACAGCCCATTCTCCATTGCAAGAAAGCCGATCACCTGCGGGATCGCCTTGCGGCGGGTGATCATCATCAGAAAGGCGAGCATGACGCTGGCCATCGCGATCCCCAGCGTCGCCCGGGTCACTGTGTTGGCGAGTTGCGAAATCGGCAGCGCCAGATTGAACGCGAAGACCACCAGCACGATCCCGAGCAGCATCGTGGTCGGGATGTTGATCAGGCCTTCGACGTCCCATTTAACGTCGAGCCGCACGATCAGCCGGTGCAGCAGCCAC
>Ga0207677_10000209_pt1 | contig 47213 bp, 45 predicted proteins | sample KBSMisM42_FD_184311 | JGI IMG/M metagenome (GOLD analysis project Ga0207677, IMG submission 184311) | Miscanthus rhizosphere microbial communities from Kellogg Biological Station, Michigan, USA - KBS Miscanthus M4-2 (SPAdes) (version 2) | ecosystem: Host-associated > Plants > Roots >...
CGCAGGCGCGCCTCGATCGACTCATTCACGGCCGCGCCTTCGGGCCCAAGGTCGCGTGCTTCCAGGCCGTGGCGGAGCATCGCCTTCCAGTTGCGCACATGCGTGCCCAGCGCCGTGATGTTGGTGAGCGGATCGCCCGCCATGCGCCGGCCGGACACGTGGCTGCGCGCGCTCGACCAGCGCCAATCCTCGGCGCGCGCGACGATCCCCGCCGCAACCGGGTTGAGTTCGACATAGCGCACCGCCGCCATCAGGTGCGCGTCGTCCATCGGATAGGAGGCGAAGCGGCCCTGGAAGAGATAGCCGGTCCAGCCCTCGCGCGCGTTGATGTGCCGCGTATAGCGCCGGTGCGCCTCGGCGAGCGCGGCGCGCAGGCCGTCCGCGGTGGCGGGCACGAGGATGAGGTGGACGTGATTGTCCATCAGGCACCAGGCGAGACACTCCACCCGCGCCGCCGCGCAGCCCTCGCGCAGCAGGTCCAGATAGAGGAGGCGGTCGGCGTCGGAGAAGAAGATCGGCTGGCGGCGATTGCCGCGCTGGGTGACGTGGTGTGGGGCGCCGGGGATGACGATACGGGCGAGACGGGCCATGGCGGGGGAGGGTAGCAGGAAATTAGTATAGTGTCCCCGAATTTTTAGGAAATTAGTATAGTGTCCCCGAATTTTGGTGTCCCCGAACTTCAGGGTTTGCCGGCGGGTTCGTGGCTGTAGCTCAGCACGCGTTTGACGCGCCAGACATTGTCCTCGCCCAGCTGCCAAAGCTGGACGAAATGGGCCTTGCCCGTGAGCTGCTCGGGCCCGTTGCCCTGGCGGACGTAGAAGAGGTGGTCGCCCTCCTCGATCGCGCCGAAGCCGGGGATCGCCTCGACATTCAGGCTGCCCGGCACCAGCTCGCGGCGGACGCGGACCGTGTCGGGCTTGCTGTAATCGGCGCATTTCCTGGCATAATCGGCGACGAACTCCCGGGCGTTGTGCGCGTCGAAGCCGGTCTTGTCGTGGTAGAATTCGAGGTCGGGGGTGAGGAAGCTTTCCATCGCCGCCGGATCGCACATGTCGAAATAGGCGTGGAACAACGCCGCATCGCGCGCGGCGATCGCCTGGGTGAGCGCGGGGCCGTTGGCGGGTATCTGGACGGCGGCGGCGAGGGCGAGAAGGGGGATCATGGCGTGTCTCGATCAGCTGTATTATATATATAATACAGCTACGCGTACCGCCATGCAAGTGCGCCGCTTATCCCGGCGGCGCGGCCGGTGCGGGCCAAGCGGGCTCGGCGAAGCCTTCCGGTTGTTCGACGATCCGCGCCTGCGCGACCGTCTTGCCGTGACCGACGACATAATCGTTGCTGCGCGCACACAGATAAGGGCGGCCGGGACCATTGTCGGCGTCGCGGACGATCACCGGCCAGCGCCCGCGGCAATCCGCCGTCCGGCACCAGCAGGTGACGTAAGAGGCGATCTCGTCATGGTCGGTCCGCCATGCGGTGAGGTCGGCGCGATCGACAAGCACGCGTTCCTGCCATGCCTCGGGCGCGGGCAAAGCCGCGAGCCGCCGGCGCAGCGCCGCCTGGGCGACGAAGGCGGCGTGGGCTTCGCGCAAATCCCGCCGCAACCACGGTTCCCGCTTCCTGCCCGCAAGCTCGCTCAGGCCGTCCTGGATGTCGGGGTTGGTCAGCCGGCCATAGGCGGCCTCGTCGCCCTCGCGCATCGCAACGGCCAGCGCGCGGGCGGCCTCCACCAGCCGCGCCCGGTTGGGCGCGTCGCGTGGCGCGTCGACCAGCAAACGCGCGGTCTCGGGCACCTCCGCTTCTGTCAGGCGCGGCACCGGTGCGCGGGAGACGATCCGGATCGCGGTGGGCGCGACGAAGGTCTCCATCGATGTGTGGCAATATCCGCCCAGCATGATGATCTCGCCCGGGCTTTGCGCCTGCAGCGCCGCGATATCGGCATTCGCCTCCGCGCAACTGCCGATCGTGCCGGTGACCTCGGCCAAAGCGGGCTTGCGGCCGGGGCGTATATTGCGGCCATCATAGAGCACGATCGAATGGCGGATGGTCTCGCCGAAGATCTCGGAGGCCTCGAGCAGCGCGTGCCGATCCGCGAACAGCCGATTGCCGATCGCCAGCCCGCGCAATGTGACGCAGCGCCCGCGCCAGGCCCGATAGTCGCCGCGTACCGCTTCGATGGTGGCGGCGGTGGCGTGGGATACAGTGCAGGCGGGTTGGGTTGCGGCGGCCGCGGTGCCGGGCATCGCCAGCCAGAGCAGGATCAGTGCGAGCAGGCCGATCGGGATGCGCATGCGCCGATGCTGTGGATGGGAGGGGTGGCTGTCAATGGAAGCGCTGCGTGATGGCTCTTATTGCGCCAACCTGTGCCGGAAATTAGTATAGTGTCCCCGAATTTCTCATGATATTCCCTCGCCGGGTTTGCGGGAGGGGATAGTCATGAGACTGCTTTCGACAGGGATAGCGTTCGCCGCTTTGCTGATCACGCCGATGGCGTCGGCGCGCGATGCGGGGATCGCGACGACGATCCACGGCATGATGGACGCATTCAACAAGGGCGACATCGCGGCGGTGAAGGCGGTGCACGTCACCGAGCCGACGATCGTCGACAATGTCGCGCCGTACAGCTGGTCCGGCGCGGGGTCGCTCGACCGATGGCTCGGCGATCTCGCAAGGTCGGAGGCGGCCGCAGGTATGTCGGATGGCAATGTGTTGTTCGGCGACGCGGTCGACGAGCGCGTCTCGGGCGACCACGCTTATGTCGTCACGCCATCCCGCTACACCTACAAGCAAGCCGGCAAGACGATGCGCGAAAGCGGCTTCATCGCGTTCGTCCTCGTCAAGGAGGGCGCGACGTGGAAGGTCGCCTCGTGGAGCTGGGCGAGCCCGGCCGGCATCGAGGTCAAATAGGCGCTGCGCCGACAGCCGTTCGGTCGCGGCCCGGCTTTGCCGGATCGACGAGCGGCCCGCATATGTCGCCCAGGCCGGCGGCATCGCGTGCTATGCCTGATGTGCCGATCGCCCGCCCCGAAACCCGTGCCTGCAATCGTGCGATCTGCGCAAAATCGTGCGCATGGGTTCGGGCGTCCTGCAGGGCCTGAGTCAGCGCGGGACGCATCTCCGCAGAGAGCAGACCGGGGCCCAATTCGAGGGTTCTCAATTGCGACCAGGCGTAATGCTCCCTTTGCAGCACGTCGTTGAGGATGCGCAGCCGGGTGTAGAAATCGGCCTGCCTCGCCTGATCGGATGCAGCCTGGCGGCTGAACCGGCCGCTGTTGAGATTGGCCTGCCAGCGTTGATCGATCAGCGGCGCATCGCCGGGGTCGCCGAGCGTCAGCCCCTCCGGCGGTGCCTTGCCGGTCTTCCAGCCTGCCAGCAGGCCGGCGACCTGGTCCAGGCGGCGTTCGATGCACATTTGCCGGGACAGGCGGGAGGCAATGAGGTCGAGGTCGCTGCGCATTTCGGCATCGATGGCGTCCTGCGCCTCGTGCGCGAGCTGGCGCTCGTGGAAAGCTTCGATCGATTGTTCCAGGCCGAGCGCGATCAGGATGCCGGTCACGATCGTTCCGATCTCGATCAGGAACTCGCGCCAGCTATGCGCCGCTTTGGGCTTGTGAATTTCCATGTCCGCCCCCGCTTCATCCTGCGTCTCGGGCATAGCGGCAGCCTCCGGAATCGCCGCTGCGGGAGCCGCATCCGGACGCCCCATTCCGTCACGCTGCTCGGTCACGCTGAGGCCCCCCCTGCCGACGCCGGCACCCGGGACCTGGTTACGGTTTCGAGCGAGGTTCCGCAATGCGCCCCGCTTAGGGCAACTGCCGCGCAGGCTCGGAATAATAATATAGTGTCCCCGAATTTGTCCGGGATTTTCCCGCGTCCGCAATCCGCTATTGTGTCCGGCTGAACGGCGCGGGAACCGGAAATATGCTGACCAGGCGCGAAGCGTTGCATGGCGTGGGCGGTGCCACGCTGGCTTTCGGTGAAATCGCGGATGCGGCCGTGACGGACGACGGACCGCGGGCCGCTTTGCTCGCGTTCCTGCGGGCATTCGAGAATTGCGATCTGCCCCGCATGGAGGCCGCCTTCGCGCGCGGCGCGACCTATTTCGATCGCGCGCCGCGCGCGCCCGGAGATCCCGCCCTGTATCGGCGGGGAACGGGCATGCCGGCCGGAATGCGGCAAATCGCATCGACATTGCCGAGGACGGTTCCCGGCCCGCCTTATCACCGTCTGGAGCCGCGCAATCTCGCCTGCGATGTCCATGGAGAGATGGCGCTTTGCACGTTCGAACTCGATAGCGCCGATAGCCTGGGGCGTCGCACGATCGCGTTGCGGAACGGGGCGGATGGATGGAAAATCATCCATATCCACGCGTCGAATATCTATGCGGAGAAGGCGTGAGGCTCACAGAGATAGCCGATCCAGCCCTCGCGCACCATTCCGGAGAGGCGGCGGTGGCGGCGTAGCACGGGCGGCAAGGAAATTAGTATAGTGTCCCCGAATTTCCCCGCCTAAACGGGGACACTATACTTATTTGCGGAGCCGGCCTCGCAGTCCTCCGACGTCGTTTGGCCGACCCTTTTACTATTGTGTCCCCGAATTTCCCTTAGATCCTCAGCGGAAGAATCTTGTGGATAAATCCTGGCTGCATATTCAGAAAGAGGATTTCTGAAATTTGATAAATATGTGCCTTCCAAATTGCCTTCTACCAAACCAGCCGTGCCCACGGAAAGACGAAGATCGCAAACGCCATGGATGTCGGATTAGATATTGAAATAATAGGATAAAATTGTCATTCACAAGAAACCTGCAACTGCCTATGGGCGTGGCTGGTTTGGTAGAAGGCAAATTGTGGATTATAAGGCAATTCAAAAATGTTAGTATGCGTAAATCCGCATTAAATAATTGACTTTGAGATGCTCAGGCGACTACTTTGCTAGTGTCATTTGGTGGGGAGTTCCCATGTCCGAAGCTGCTCAAGAAAGAGGATCTAACCAGGCTGCCGAAGGTAAGCGCGAGCAGTCCACCGTCGTTTTTCCATATCTCGATCTAGACGCCGCAGTTGAAGTGGCGCGCGCAATCTACCGCCGAAGCGGATTGGGCTCCTGCGATCTTGATGAACTTGCCGCTGAAATGAATCAGACCATGAGTGGTGCATTCCGTATGAAAACCGGCACCGCAAAGATCTTCGAGCTGGTTGATAAGGATGGCAAGAGTAGCATCAAGCTAAGTGAGCTTGGACGGCAAATCGTTACTGCGGAAACAGAACGGGCGGCGCGTGCTGAGGCGTTCATCAGAGTCCCGCTCTATTCGGCAATTTTTGAAAGATATCGAGGCCATTTGCTTCCACCGCCCAAGGCACTTGAGCGAGAGATGCAAAGTGTGGGCGTCTCAAGCAAGCAAACGGACAAAGCTCGACAGGCATTCGAGCGATCTGCGAAGCAGGCTTTCTACTTCGAAAGCGGCGAGGATCGTCTAGTACGCCCCCGGGTTGAGCTTCCCACCAAATCCGTGGGTAACGACGATGTGTCTGAGCAAGGCACGCTGGACGATAATGGCCAAGGCAAAGACAGTAAGAAGAAAGTCGGCAAAAATACGGGCTACCACCCCTTCGTTCAGGGGTTGCTCGATGAGCTGCCGGATAACGATGGTTTTAGCGGCTGGTCTATTGACGATCAGGCTGAATGGCTGAGCGCCGCCGCGGGGATCTTTAAACTGCTCTCGAAGTCGAAAGGCCGGATCGTCGTTACTGTTGCGACCACTTCTAAGATAACGGCGGCTGATCAATGACCAGCCGCCGCATCCTGTTCCCTGACTCCCGTACGCGATCCTTGGGCGGAAACGTGCGGGCGTCCTTCCCGGAGGAAAGGAGGTGCGCCATGTGGATTATGGCCCGGACAATAGAGGTTAGCTAAGGACCGGGAGGCGGGGATAAATCCTCGCCTCGCGGCTCCTTAGCTAACGAATCTCTTTGATTTCGTCACTAACTTAAACTGAGGAGTATCGGAGATGGCAAAGGCGCCACCCCCGCGTCAGACCTCTGGTAAGGTCTCGACTATCGCATCGGGCATTCTGTCCGGGAGCATCAAGCATCCGACGCCCACGCAGATTAAGGCAGTTGCTGCCTCTGCGTTGAGCCAGGATCAGACCAAGGGGCAGAAGCGCTAGCTTCCGCCCGCAAACGGAGGGCGGCGTGCAGTCACTGGCTGTGCGCCGCCCTACTCCGCCGCCACCCCGGCATGCCCGAACAGCCCATCCTCGCCGCCGCCGGCATCCTCATTCGCGACTTCAGCCGTCTTCTTGGCCTTCTTGCGCGCGTCGAAGCTGTCCCACACGTCGCTCCAATCGCCGCGCGTCGCCGCCTTCGAATATTCGGTCGCGCGGGTTTCGAAGAAGTTGGCGTGCTCGACGCCGTTCAGGAGCGGGGCGAGCCAGGGGAGGGGGTGATCCTCGATCATGTAGATCGGCTTGAGGCCGAGCTGGCCCAGGCGCCAGTCGGCGATGTAGCGGACGTAGCGCTTGATGTCCTTGGGCGTCATGCCGTTGACCGGCCCCATCTCGAACACCAGATCGATGAAGGCGTCCTCGATCCGGACCGTCTTCTGGCACATGTCGAGAATGTCGTCGCGCACCTGCGCGGTCATCACGTTGCGTTCCTTGCAGAAGGCATGGAACAGCTTGATGATCCCCTCGCAATGGAGCGTCTCGTCGCGGATCGACCAGGTGACGATCTGGCCCATGCCCTTCATCTTGTTGAAGCGCGGGAAGTTCATCAGCATCGCGAAGCTGGCGAAGAGCTGCAGCCCCTCGGTGAAGCCGCCGAACATGGCGAGCGTCTTGGCGATATCCTCGTCGGTATCGACGCCGAACGTGCTCAGATAGTCATGCTTGTCCTTCATCTCCTTATACTGGAGGAAGGCCGAATATTCGGTCTCGGGCATGCCGATCGTGTCGAGCAGGTGGCTGTAGGCGGCGATGTGCACCGTCTCCATGTTGCTGAACGCGGTCAGCATCATCTTGACCTCGGTCGGCTTGAACACGCGGCCGTATTTTTCGTGGTAGCAATCCTGCACCTCGACATCGGCCTGCGTGAAGAAGCGGAAGATCTGCGTGAGCAGGTTGCGCTCGTGATCCGAGAGTTTCTGCGCCCAGTCGCGGCAATCCTCGCCCAGCGGCACTTCCTCGGGCAGCCAGTGGAGTTGCTGCTGGCGCTTCCAATAGTCATAGGCCCACGGATATTCGAAGGGCTTGTAGGAGCGGGAGGCCTGGAGAAGGGACATGACGCGTCTTCCTTAGTGAAGCTTGATCGGTTGAATGTCTGCCGCCGGGATCAATCCGAAGGCCAAAGCGGCTAAAAACAGAAAAATGACGACCGCGCCGATGCGGAGCATGGCGACGATCGCACCAGGAGAACCCTGCCGGCTGCCCTCGATCGGCGGCATTGCGGCGCGTTCGCGGATCTTGCGCGCGGCGACCTGGGCGATCACCAGATCCGCCGCGGCGACGCTCGTGCCGATCGCCAGGAATACCGATCCGCTGGTCATCCCATCACCTCCGCGTCTGGCTGGCGCCGCCGGCAAAGCCGCCGATGCCGAGCACGAAGCCGAAATTGTACCAGGCGCCATTGTTGGGCACGGAATAGACCGCCACGTCGTGCTGGAAGAGCGAGATGATGAAGGTCACGGGCGCGATGAAGCCCTGGACCAGCCCGAACAGAAAGCCGGGCGCCTCGGGCTTGACCGTGCCCGCCATCTGCGTCGCGCAGCCCGCGAGCAGCAAAGGCAGAAGCAGCAGAATCACCTGCCTTATATAGGCGTTCCGGGGCCGAATTGTGAGTCCGCGGCGGCTTTGCTGGGTGCGGTCAGACGCCATGGCGCGTCGCCAGGAAGAGGCACATCGCGGCGATAACCACCAGCACCAAAGCGAACACAACCGCCGCCGGACGGCGGTGGAACGGAACGCCCATCGCATCCCGGCGCGAGGCGAGCGTGCCGACGATCACCACGACCGCCAGCACCACCATGATTGCGACTGATTGGGTGATATACACGCGCCCGACCCTGCCCCCTGCTCATGCCCTGTCCCCGCCAGATCAGAACGGGAACAAACCGACATATAGGGTGAGGCTACGCTCATTCGGCACAATGTCTAGACTTGACTATCGATTTATCCACCGTTTCGGCGGGGCCTGTGGGAGTCTCTGAAAAGAGACGGGGAATCGGCTCGCCGAAGACTCCGGCTTTCCCTGAGGCGAGACTGACCGCGCGCCACATATCCCCCCGTTCGGGCTGAGCTTTGTCGAAGCCCTGCCCTTTCTTTTGAGAAGAAGGACAGCCCTTCGACAGGCTCAGGGCGAACGGGAAGAGTGATGGCCATCAGGATCAACCGTCCCGCCCGCGCGACCGTCGGCGCGGCCTGAAGGGGGCTCGCATGCTCGTATGCTGCACCCTGCGCTGCAGTGCGGCATTTACCCCCGCGATCCGCTTTGCTACGGCCGGGGCCGATCCGCGCTCGAACGTTTTTGGGGGACTTGATGAACGGGACACGCGGACGCACCCCGGCCCTGATCACGCTGGGCTGTTGCCTGCTGTTCCTGGCCTGTGCGGTCCATTTCGCGATGGCGCAGAATCTGTGGATCGACGAATCGACGCAATTGTCGGGGGCGACGCTGTCGATCGGGCGGCTGTTCGCCTGGTTGACGGGCACGCGCGAACCAAGCTTCGGCGTTCCGGCGGACCGGATGCCGCCAATCTCCTACCTGATCGATGCTGCCTGCTACCGCAGTTTCTGTGTCGCGCCGTTCGGCTACCGGATGCTCCATCTGGCGTTCGCGACTGCGGGGCTGGCGACGGCGATCTGGACGGTGGCGCGGCGTTATGGCGCGATAGCGGGGCTGGTGACTGGGCTGATGCTGGCGCTGTCGCCCAAGCTGACCGAGCTGGGCGTGGAGGTGCGCGCCTATCCGATCTTCTTCGCGATCACCTGCGCGCAGATCGCGATGCTGTTCCGGATGATCGAGGCCAAGCGGCTTACGCCCGGCGCGATCGGCCTGTTCCTGCTGCTGGGGCTGGCGTCGGCCTACACGCATTTCTTCGGGCTGGTATCGAGCATGGCCCTGTTCACGGGGCTGTTCGTAGCGCGCGCGACGACGATGCGCGAGGCGGCGTGGATCGCAAGCGGGGCGATCCTGCTGGCGCTGCTGTGCGCCGGCCTTGCGCCCTTCATCATGACCGCGAGCGCGATGAGCGGGGTCGAGAATGTCGGCAGCGGCGGCCAGGCGATCGTCGCCTATTTCCTGCGGCTGGTGGGGCATGCCGCCAATGTGGTGTCGCCGATCGGGATGGTGCTGTTCCTGCTGCCGCTGGCGGGGCTGGCGGCGGCCGGTGCGATCCGGATCGCGCGCGGTTTCGGCCGCGAAGGGATCGCGCACCGGCATGACCCGGCGGTGGCGCTGGCGGTGGCGCTGGCGAGCGGGATCGGGGTGACGTTGCTCGCCTCGTTCGTGGCGAAGGGCTTCAACCCGCTCAAGCCGACCTACAGCCTGTGGGTGTTGCCGGTGCTGGCCACCTTCCTGGGCGCGATCTGCGCGCCGGGTGAAGGCAAGACGGGATGGACGACGCGGGTCGCGCGCGGGCTGGCGCTGCTGATGCTGCTGGGCGCGGCATCGGGCGAGGCGATGATCGTACGCCATGCCGGCTGGTTCGTGCACGGCCCGTCGAGCGCGATCCGCGCCGCGGTGGGCGACAGCCCGGCCGATACGGCGGTCGTGTACGAAGGGGATTGGGGCTACGGCTTCTTCCCGACTTATTATTATTACCACCAGGCGCTCGACCAGTGGCGGATCGCGCCCGACGGGGAATTGCAGAAGATCGGCCTGGGCGGCGACCCCGCCGCGGCCGATCCCGCGGCGCTCGCGGCGAAGCGGCGGATCATTCTGGTGCGGATAACGTTGCGCGACTATCATGACCTGCGCGCATTGCGGGCCGGGGGACCGGGTCAGGCGGGGGCGGAGGCGGCGACGCTGATGCCGCCGGCGGATCAGCCCGCCTTCACCCATTTGACCGCAACCGCGCGGACGACCCAACCGGGCCTCTATTGGGCCGATATCGCTAGCTTTGAACGGACCTTGCGTTGACAGACTTCCAGCCTGCCGAACTCAGCATTGTTACGCCCACTTTCTGCGAGGCGGCGAACGTCCAGCTTCTGGTGGATGCGGTGGCGGCGGCGCTGCCCGACATCCGCTGGGAGATCATCTTCGTCGACGACAATTCGCCCGACGGCACATCGGACAAGGTGCGCGAGATCGCGCAGCGCGACCCGCGCGTGCGCATCGTCCACCGCTATGGCCGGCGCGGCCTGTCGAGCGCGTGCGTCGAAGGGATCATGACCAGCTCCGCGCCCTATGTCGCGGTGATGGATTCGGACATGCAGCATGACGAGGCCATCCTCGGGCAGATGTTCCGGCGGATCCGCCAGGGCGACGTCGATCTGGTGGTGGGCAGCCGCTATGTCGAGGGCGGCGGCACGGGCGACTGGAGCAAGCACCGGCTGTGGGCGAGCAAGCTCGCGACGCGGCTCGCCGGGCGGCTCACGCGCACGCACATCAACGATCCGATGAGCGGATTCTTCATGGTCCGGCGCGAGACGGTGCTGACCGCCTTGCCCAATTTGTCGTCGGTCGGGTTCAAGATCCTGCTCGATCTGGCGGCGAGCACGCCGGAGCCGATGCGCGTGGCGGAGGTGCCCTACACGTTCCGCACGCGCCAGCATGGCGAGAGCAAGCTCGATAGCCTGGTCTTGTGGGAATATCTGCAGCTGCTCCTCGACAAGATGTTCGGGCATGTGATTCCGGTGCGGTTCATCAGCTTCGCGCTGGTCGGCGGCTTCGGCGTGGTGGTCCATTTCGCGGTGCTGACGCTGCTGTTCGCGGGGCTGGGCGAGGGCTTCGGGCTGGCGCAGCTGGTCGCGACGATGGTCGCCACTTCGAACAATTTCTTCCTCAACAATATGCTGACCTATCGCGACCAGCGGCTGAAGGGGCGGCGGCTGTTCTTCGGCTGGGTGACCTTCAACCTGGTCTGCCTGACCGGCGCGCTCGCCAATGTCGGCGTGGCGCGCTGGCTGTTCGCGCATCACAATTACTGGCAGATCGCGGCGCTCGCGGGGATCGCGGTCACGACCGTGTGGAATTACGCGATGTCCTCGATCTTCACCTGGAAGAGCCGGAAATAGAGTCTGTTTCGGCAAGGCTGAAACAGACGCGGCACCGGCCCGCTCCCCCACCCGGATTTTTTGGGAGCCGTCGGCGGCGTTCGTGCGTTGCGGGTACGCAATATTCCAGCGAGGGAGACGACCATGGCTGACCTGTCCCAGATCAAGGAACATATGGAAGTGATCGGCGCCGACGGCGTGCATGTCGGCACGGTCGACCATGTCGACGGCGATCGCATCAAGCTGACCAAGAAGGATTCGAGCGCCGAGGTCGACGGCGCGGAAGGCGGCCATTCCGGCCATCATCATTATGTCTCGATCGGCCTGGTCGCGGACGTCGAGGGCGACAAGGTGCGCCTGTCGGCGACCGGCGCCAATGCGGTGCTGTTCGAGGAAGAGGCTTAATCCCCGCTTCCCATTTGAAGACGAATTAAGGAAAGCGCGCGGCCGCTCGTCGGCCTGGATGGTCGCGCGCCCTTTCCGGCTTGCCAGGCGCGGCTTGCCGGCGGCGGCCAGGTCGCGCCTTGAAGCCTCACCATCGTAACGCGGGGCGCGAGAATCCCATTCGTGCGCGGGCGGTGAGAAGCCTGATCATGAACCTCGGCGGGAAGGACGAATAAGAGGGAATCGCATCGTTGAAGCCTATTCCCGCCGGCGTGTCTTTCGTCATGATGCGCATTTCGGGCGGCGGCGTTCCGGGGGCAAGGTTCCGATAGACGGAAACCCAATGGCCCTTGGTGAAGTCCATGAACATCGGCGTACCGCAACAGGCCGCTACCACCCGGCGCGTCGCCGAAGCTGGCGTCAAACGCGTTTCCTGCAGATATTCGGGGCCGGCAAGTATCTTCACCCGGTCCTTGCGATAAAGGCAATATTCGGTTCCGCCGTCCGGTCGTACGATTGCCGGCGCATCCGGAACGCGTTCTAGGGCATGGCCGGCGGTTCGGCAGCTTTCGCAGCAGCAGATCGCGCTCACGATGGGGGAGCCCGCAATCTCGATGCGCACGCTGCCGCATCGGCAAGAGGCAGGCGGTGTCGGCAAAAGACCCTGTGTCATGCGCTTCCCAGCATGATGCGGTTACCTTCGCTATCCTGGAATTCGGCCACCACCCGGTTCGGTTGCCAGGCTGGACGATGCGCTTCGGTCAAGATCGTCACGCCGCGCGATTTCAGGCTTTCCACGATGGCGGGTACGTCCGCCGTTACGAGCACGAACGCCGGGACGTCATCGGGAAGCGCGGCCGCGCGTCTGATGAAATGAAGTGTGGTCTGCGCACCGGGGAGCGCCATCTCGATCCAGCGCCATCCGTCGGGGGCCATCGGTGCATCCGCCACCGCTTCGCAGCCGAAATTCTCCGCGTAGAAACGCTTCGCGCGATCCTGATCGACCACGGGCAGCTCCGCGAACTGGATATGCATGACTCAGCTCCTCTGTACTAGACTGTCTAGTACTGGTTTGACCGGAACTAGACCGGTCAGTACCGTCGGTCAATGCGGATTTGGATGGGCCATGGGTGATTGGAACGATTCTTCGGAGCCGCTGGCTGCCTCGAGAGGCCGAGGCGAGCACAAACGCCGCGCGATCCTTGCCGCGGCGACCGAATCCTTTCTGAAAGCGGGTTTCCTCGGCGCGAGCATGGACGAGATCGCCGCGGCCTCCAGCGCGTCGAAGCAGACGATCTACAAGCATTTCGGCAGCAAGGAGGCCTTGTTCGTCGAGGTGGTGGCGAGCCTTACGAACGCGGCCAGCGATGCGGTTCACGGCAACCTGCCGGAGCCGGAAACTGCCGAGGAGGTCGCCGATTACCTTAGGGATTATGGCTTGCGTCAGTTGAAGGTGGTGCTCGCTCCGCGCCTGCTGCAGCTCCGCCGCATGGTGATCGGCGAGTCGAGCCGCTTTCCGGAACTTGGCCAGGCGCTCTACGACAGTGGTCCGGGCCGCGCGATACAGGCGATCGCCTCAGCACTTGAGCGGCTCGCGCGCCGCGGGTTCCTCGCCATGGACGACCCGGCAATCGCCGCCGCGCAATTCAACTGGCTGGTTATGGGCGGCCCCGTGAACGCGGCGATGTTCCTGGGCGATGGTGCGGTGCCGGACGCGGCGGCTCTGCGTCGACATGTGATCGAGGCGGTGCGGGTGTTCCTGGCGGCTTACGCGGCGGTTCGGTGAGATTTGAAGGATTCTAGCCCTCTCTCGAGGGCGGGAGAGGACTTTAGAAAACAAAAGGGGCGCCGGTGAGGGCGCCCCTTTCTTTTCCCCGCTCAGGGAAGCTCAGGGCCGTGCCCTCATCCGGCGCTGCGCGCCACCTTCTCCCAGAGGGAGAAGGGTTTCACTGGCAGGCCAAACACTCGTCATAATCCTTCGCTTCGACCTCGATCTGGCGAAGTTCTGGCGTATTGTCCGCCTCGACGCCGCCGGCGAAGCCCGCGCGCTGGATCGACTTGGACCGCAGATAATAAAGCGATTTGATGCCGAGTTCCCACGCGCGGAAGTGGAGCATCAGGAGGTCCCATTTCTCGACATCGGCCGGGATGAACAGGTTCAGCGACTGCGCCTGGTCGATGTAAGGCGTGCGGTCGGCGGCGAGTTCGAGCAGCCAGCGCTGGTCGATCTCGAAGCTGGTCTTGTACACGTCCTTCTCGTCCTGGGTCAGGAAGTCGAGATGCTGGACCGAGCCGCCCTGTTCGAGGATCGAATTCCACACCGCGTCCGAATTCTTCGACTTCTCCATCAGGAGCTTCTCGAGATACGGATTCTTGATCGAGAACGAGCCCGACAAGGTCTTGTGCGTGTAGATATTGGCCGGGATCGGTTCGATGCAGGCGGAGGTGCCGCCGCAGATGATGCTGATCGACGCGGTCGGCGCGATCGCGGTCTTGCAGCTGAAGCGTTCCATCACGCCCATGTCCGCCGCGTCGGGGCAGGGCCCGCGCTCCATCGCGAGGTGCATCGAGGCCTCGTTCACCTGCGCCTGGATATGCTTGAAGATACGCAGGTTCCACGATTTGGCCATCGCGCCTTCGAACGGCAGGCCGCGCGCCTGGAGGAAGGAGTGGAAGCCCATCACGCCCAAGCCGACCGAGCGTTCGCGCGACGCGCTATATTTGGCGCGCTCCATGCCGGGTTCGGCGCGGTCGATATAATCCTGCAGGACATTGTCGAGGAAGCGCATCACGTCCTCGACGAAACCCTTCTCGTCCTTCCACTCGTCCCAGGTTTCGAGGCTGAGCGAGGATAGGCAGCAGACCGCGGTGCGGGCTTCGCCATATTGGTCGCGGCCGGTGGGCAAAGTGATTTCGGAGCAGAGGTTCGAGGTCGAGACCTTGAGGCCCGCATCGCGATGATGCTTGGGCATGGCGCGGTTCACCGTGTCGGCGAACACGATATAGGGCTCGCCGGTGGCCAAACGGGTCTCGACCAGCTTCTGGAAGAGCGACCGCGCGTCGACCTCGCCGCGCTTGGACTGATCCTTGGGCGATTTGAGATCGAAGCTGGTGCCGTTGCGCACGGCCTCCATGAACTCGTCGGTCAGCAGCACGCCGTGGTGGAGGTTGAGCGCCTTGCGGTTGAAGTCGCCCGAGGGTTTGCGGATTTCGAGGAATTCCTCGATCTCCGGATGGCTGACGTCGAGATAGACCGCCGCCGAGCCGCGCCGTAGCGAGCCCTGGCTGATCGCGAGCGTGAGACTGTCCATCACGCGCACGAAGGGGATGATGCCGCTGGTCTTGCCGTTGAGGCCGACCGGCTCGCCGATGCCGCGCACGGAGCCCCAATAGGTGCCGATGCCGCCGCCGCGCGAGGCGAGCCAGACATTCTCGTTCCAGGTGTCGACGATGCCGTGCAGGCTATCGTCCACGCTGTTGAGGAAGCAGGATATGGGCAGACCGCGCCCGGTGCCGCCGTTGGACAAGACCGGCGTCGCCGGCATGAACCACAGCTTCGAAATATAATCGTAGATGCGCTGGGCGTGCGCCTGATCGTCGGCATAAGCCGAGGCGACGCGCACGAACAAATCCTGGAAGCTTTCGCCCGGGAGCAAATAACGGTCCTTGAGCGTGTCCTTTCCGAAATCGGTAAGCAAAGCATCGCGCGAATGATCGACATCGAGCGGGAAGGGCGTGTCGCGACGCTTGCTTTCCTGCTGCACCTCGGCGGGCGCTTCGGCCGTCATTTCGGCGGCATCCAAGAGATTGGCCATCTCGTTCACATCCCGATCGCTGCTGCTCGAAAGTTCCATCGACCGTCCCCTGACCTCGTTTCTGTTCGACGGATTCGGAACCTATATTCCGAATGCGCCGCACGTCGGCCGGGGGCAAGAGATCGAGGCCGCACGAAGCCGTTCCATCCCCGTGTTCCACAGGGTGGGTGCTCCCGGAAGCGATATGGGGATCGCCCCGGCGTTTCTCAATCGATCGTCGAGCCCCCTGACCCGACACACAAGGGATAGTGTCACTCCCGATTCCCCCGCACAAGATGTTTAATTTTTGTGTCAGGCAGAAAGTTCGGTTGACGTGCCGAAAAGAGTCAGTTTTGCGCGCGTCGCTGCGGGTGCGAAGGCGTCGCGGGTTCGCCCTGCAAACAGTGGGATACGCCAGTCATGCTACCCTCCCGGCCGACTGTCGCCGTCGCGCATTTTTGTATTAAGGATGGGGCGAGCCATCGCCGGAGCTGAAATGGTGTCGACGCGCAGAAACAGGACGCGAACCGGGTCATTCAAGGCCGGGATGGTGCTCGCGCTGGCCGCCGCGATGCCGCTGCCGCTCGCGGCCTCGCCCGATCCTGGCGCGCCAAGATCCGCGCGAGAAGCGTTACCGGTCCTCGGTCCAAAGCCGTTCATCGCCTATTTCAAGCCTACGCCGATCGTGAAGCCGCTGAGCAGAACCGCCTGGGGGGCGGCCGAGGTTGGTCCGCGTGACACAGGCAACGGGCTCGAAGACGTCACGATGACGCAGTGGAACTATTGGGATGGTCCGATCCTCCGAGGGTCTGACGGGCGATATCGGATGTTCGCCAGCCGTTGGGACCAGGCGCGCGGACATAATGCGTGGTGGCAATCAAAAGCGGTGACGGCCGTCAGCAAATCCTTGTTCGGCCCTTATCGGGACGTGGGGCTGAACTGGCCTTCGAATCGCGACGGCCTGGGGCATAATGTCACGCCGCTACGGATGCCCGACGGGCGCTATGCGATCGTGGTCAGCGAAACGCGCAATGGCGACGTCTTCGTCTCGGCGTCGATCGACGGGCCATGGCGTTTTCTCGGCAGCATCGCCGTCGATCAGAGCAAATATCGATCGGTATTCCTGGCGACCGACATGATGGAGAAGGATGCGACGCCCAAGCCCTGGCGGGCATCCAATGTCAGCATCATAACCCGTCCGGACGGTGCCTACGAGATCGTACAAAGATCGGGTCAGATTCTTTTGAGCAAAAAGGGAATATTGGGCCCTTACGAGGTGACGGGCAGAAGCATATTCATCGACCTGCCCGGGCTTCCCCAGAAAAGGCTCGACCGGCTGGAGGACCCCACGCTCTGGTTCAGCGGGGGCTGGTATCACATGCTGGTCAATCATTGGGAGGACCGTCGCGCTTACCATCTGATTTCCCGCGACGGCATCACGGGCTGGAGATTTCAGGGCCTGGCTTACGAGCCCGAATCCGATTTCATTCGCTACACGGACGGCACGGTGAACCATTGGAACAAGCTGGAGCGCCCTGCCGTGGTGATCGAGCATGGCCATGTGAAGGCCCTCACTTTCGCGGTGATCGACACGCCCAAGGAAAGCCAGACGGGGAATAATGGGCACGGCAGCAAGGTCATCGTCGTCCCGTTCGACGGCGCCGCGATGGATCGGGATCTCGCGCGCGTGGACCGTTAGGCGACGGCTTGATCCGCAGGGTGCATTCCGAAAAGCCGGTAACACGCCGGGGACGGCCTTGATGCAGCCCGCCCGCCCGTTATAGCCGCAGCATCATGACCACCATCATCCGCGAAGCCGATCTGATCGAGAGCGTCGCCGACGCGCTCCAGTATATCTCCTACTTCCATCCGATGGATTATATCCGCGCGCTGGGCGAGGCCTATGAGGCGGAGCAGTCGCCCGCGGCCAAGGATGCGATCGCGCAGATATTGACCAACAGCCGGATGTGCGCAGAGGGGCATCGCCCGATCTGCCAGGATACGGGCATCGTCACGGTGTTCGTGAAATGGGGCCAGGATTGCCGGTTCGCGGATGGATCGAAGAGCTTGCAGGAGGTTATCGATGAGGGCGTGCGCCGCGCCTATCTCCATCCGGAGAACAAACTGCGCGCCTCGATCCTGGCCGATCCCGCGTTCGGCCGGGTCAATACCAAGGATAATACCCCGAGCGTGCTGCACGTGGAGATGGTGCCCGGCAACCATGTCGATGTGACGGTCGCGGCCAAGGGTGGCGGCAGCGAGAACAAGTCCAAGTTCAAGATGATGAATCCCAGCGATTCGATCATCGACTGGGTGCTGGAGACCGTGCCGCAGATGGGCGCGGGCTGGTGCCCGCCGGGCATGCTCGGCATTGGCATCGGCGGTACCGCGGAGAAGGCGATGCTGCTCGCCAAGGAATCCCTGATGGGCGATATCGACATGGCGCAGCTGCGCCAGCGCGGTCCTCAGAACAGACTTGAGGAACTGCGGATCGAATTGTTCGAGAAGGTCAATGCGCTCGGTATCGGCGCGCAGGGGCTGGGTGGGCTTTCGACCGTATTGGACGTCAAGATCCTGGATTGGCCGACGCATGCCGCGTCCAAGCCGATCGCGATGATCCCCAATTGCGCCGCCACGCGCCACGCGCATTTCCACCTCGACGGATCGGGCCCGGCCTATCTGGAGACGCCCGATCTCAACGATTGGCCCAAGGTGCAATGGACGCCGTCGAAGGAGTCGATCCGGGTCGATCTCAATGCTTTGACGCCGGATATTGTTGCGAGCTGGCAACCGGGCGACCGGCTATTGCTCAACGGCAAGATGCTGACGGGGCGCGACGCCGCGCACAAGCGGATCGCCGACATGCTCGCCAAGGGTGAGGAGTTGCCGGTCGAGTTCAAAGGCCGCGTCATCTATTATGTCGGTCCGGTCGATCCGGTCCGCGACGAAGTAGTCGGCCCGGCCGGCCCCACCACCGCGACGCGGATGGACAAGTTCACCAAGATGATGCTCGACCAGGGGCTGTTGGCGATGGTCGGCAAGGCCGAGCGCGGCGGGCAAGCGATTGAGGCGATCAAGGAGGCCAAATCGGCTTACCTGATGGCGGTCGGCGGCGCGGCTTACCTGGTCGCGCGCGCGATCAAGGGCGCGAAGGTCGTCGGGTTCGAGGACCTCGGCATGGAGGCGATCTACGAGTTCGACGTGAAGGACATGCCGGTCACGGTCGCGGTCGATGCGACCGGCACCAGCGTCCACCATACTGGGCCGCTCGTATGGCGCGAGAAGATTGCCAAAGAGCGGTTGCTGGCCTGACCCGTCGCCCCGGCGGAGGCCGGGGCCGGTGGAGTATATTCCCAACCTTGCATATTCTCTCTAGCGGCCCCGGCCTCCGCCGGGGCGACGGGACGAAAATGAAGGGCGGCTATACTCACATAGTCACGAACAAGCCGTTCGGTATCCTCTACGTCGGCGTTACCGCGAATATCGCCGAACGCATCCTGGCGCATCGCGAGGGGCGCGGATCGGGATTCTGCCGCAAATGGGATTTGCGAAGGATTGTCCTGATCGAACCGCACGCAACTATCGAAGAAGCGATCGTCAGGGAGAAGGCGTTGAAGAACTGGACGAGAGCCTGGAAGCTGAGGTTGATCGCCGAGACTAATCCCGATTGGAAAGATCTGTTCGAGACGCTCAATGGATGATCCCGTGCCTCCAGCGGCCCCGGCCTCCGCCGGGGCGACGATAATGATCGCCCCGATCGGCCTTGCCGTCGGCAAGCAGGATCATTGGTAAATCATTCCTCCTCGTCGGCGGGCGCGCGGGGCTGCAGCCAGCTCGCGATCAGCGTCGGCAGCAGTATTCCGGTCGCCTGAATCCCGAAACCGAGATTCATCCAATCGAGAGGCGCGCGCGGGTACCAGAAGCCCGGCAGGCCCGCGACGGCCATGTAAAAGCAGCCGAGCATCGCGAACGTGGCGAGTACCGCCCCGGAAATAGCGTGCGCGCGCGCTTTCACTGTCAGTTCGCGCTCGTCCAGCGGTTGGAGCACGGTCCCGGTGAAGCGCGGACCGAAGATGCGCAGAAATGTCGCGACCATGAAGGCACCATAGAAAAGCGCGCACCCGATCAGGAAGGTGCGATTGGGCGACTGCGCGGCCCGCGTCATCAGCGTATAGCCCGCAACCAACACCGCGAACACCAACAGTGGCGACCAGCGCAGCGTGCGCGGCTTCATCTTCATGAAGACGATGCGGTCGATGCCGGTCGCGTAGACTGCGCGGTCCATTTTCTCGAGCAGGGTCATGGCGGTCATTCTCCCACCGCAGCGGCACGGCGGAGCGTGTCGGCGACGGATTCGAAGGGCGTGAAGGAAAAAAGGAGTTCGATAGGAACGCCGAAATAGGCGGCGATCTTCATCGCAAGCTCGAGGCTGGGCTTGTAGTCGCCGCGCTCGAGATAGCCGATCGTCTGGTTGTTCACGCCCACCGCCTCGGCCAGGTCGCGGCGCGAGACGCCGCGCTCGGCGCGAAAGAGGGCGATGCGATTATATAAATTTGTCACAACATCATCACGAATCAGCTAAGATATGTTGTGTTTACACAATGATTCGTACGGATGTCAATCGCCGATCAGCGGGCCGGTCCCGACCGCGCACCAAATGTTGCCATCGATATCATCAGCCCACTGTTCGGAGGCGTATTATTGGGTTAGGGCACCCCGCGATGGGGCACGCCGCAAAGCGCATCTGGAGCTGGACCTGGCGCCTGGCGCTGGGCGTGTTGATCCTGGCGCTGCTGCTGCCGGTGATGGTGCCGCCCTTCCTCGACCGGATCTATTATCGCGGGCCGGTAAGCGCACATTTTGAGGGGCAGCGTTTCTTCAATCCCGACGGCGAACAGGGTACGGGCGGCCTGCAGAAGCGCTCGATCGGTGGGATCTGGTTGCGGTTGCATCGGCTGGACGAGGCCTCGCCCTGGCCGGCGCATGTCGCGACCCCGGCAGGCCATCCCGTCGCGGTAACCGATCCCAGGCGGATGGTGGTCACCTGGATCGGCCATTCGACCGTGCTGGTGCAGGCGGGCGGGATCAACATCCTGACCGACCCGATCTATGCGGACAAAGCGGGCCCCTGGGGCTTGCTGGGGCCGAAGCGGGTGCGCGCGCCCGGAATCGCGTTCGACGTGCTACCGCATATCGACCTGGTACTCGTGAGCCATAACCATTGGGATCATATGGACCTGCCCACGCTCAAGCGGCTGTGGGATCGGGATCATCCGGTGATCGTCACCAGCCTCGGCAACGACACGTTGATCCGCGACGCCGGCGCGCAAGCCGTGGCGCGCGACTGGGGCGGGCGGGTGCATGTGCGGCCGGGCATCGATGTGATCGTCGAGCGCGTCCACCATTGGGATTCGCGCTGGATGAAGGATCGCAACCGCGCCTTGTGGTCTGGCTTCGCGGTGACCTTGCCGGGAGGCAACCTGTTCTTTGCGGGCGATACCGGGCCGGGCGACGGCAGCTGGCAGATCGAGGACGCCAAGGATGGGCCCTATCGACTTGCGCTGATCCCGATTGGCGCCTTCCAGCCGCGCGACATCATGAGCGGCAACCATATCGGCCCGGTCGAGGCGGTCGACGCCTTTCAGACGCTGCATGCGCAGAACGCGCTGGCCGTGCATTGGGGCACGTTCAAGCTCTCAAGCGAAGGGATCAACGATCCGCCTGATCTGTTGCGGAAGACTTTGGCTGAGCGCCATATCGCGCCGGATAGATTCCGGGCGATGGAGGTCGGCGTGAATTGGGACGTGCCGCCGCTACAATAGGCGCTCCGCAACGCGCTTCACGACATCGGATAGCGGGCCGTCAGTTCGGGTGGCCGTGAACCCGGCTGCTACGCATTCGAACGTCGTGTCGTGGAACGCGAAGACGAAATGCCTGAGATCCGCATAGGTGGACGGGTGATGTCTCGGGTGGACGCTGTCGATTTTCTGGAGCTGTGCGATCCACGGAGAATTGAAGACTTCCATCGCCTCATAGCGCCTGAGCCCTGCCGAATAGAGCGGGTGGCCGTGAAAGGTTTCGTCGCCAGGGCTGCCGAAGCTCGTTGCGAAGCAGCGCTCGAACTCAACCAACCCGATACCGTGATCGTCTTCGGTGGTCAGGAAGAGCAGGAAGGTATGGTTCTCATCCTGCAGCAGGGTTGGCAGCGGCGCGCCCGCACTCCAAGGGAACGGGAAATCCAACACCGCAACGCGTGGGGGATCAGATACTTCCATGCTCTCCCTCCTTGCGCGACCGCCGCATCGCGATCGTCGCGATCAGCGCCACGCCGATCATCGCGGTGACGTACCAGAAATAATAGCTCTCATGCCCGGCCTGCTTGAGCTTGAGCGCGAGCGCTTCGGCGGAGCCACCGAAGAGGGACTGGCTGATCGCGTAAGGCAGGCCGACGCCGAGGACGCGGACGTGGGGCGGGAAGAGTTCGGCCTTGACGATGGCGTTGGTCGCGGTCGCGCCGGAGAGGATGATTAGCGCGGCGAGCACCAGCGCGAAGGCGAGGAGCGGGTCATGCGTGTGGCCGATCGCGGTCATCAGCGGCACGGTGAAGAGGATGCCGCCGATCGCGAACCAATAAAGCAGGGGCTTGCGCCCGATCCGGTCGGAGAGGCCGCCGAGCACCGGCTGGAGCAGGATCGCGACGATCGTCGCGGCCGCGCAGATCTGACTTGCGACCGTCTTGGAAAGGCCCGACGTAACCACAAGATATTTCTGCATATATGTGGTGTAGGTATAGAATGCGACGTTGCTGCCCACCGCCAGTCCGAAGGCGATCAGCACCGCGCGGCGATGATTGCGCCACAGATCGGCGGCACCACCGGCGCGGCGCCCGGGCGCGGCCTCGGCCTGGAATTCCGGGGTTTCGTCGATGCCGCGGCGGAGCCAGTAGATGCCGAAGGACAGGCCCGCGCCGAGCACGAAGGCGAGGCGCCAGCCCCAGCCGGCCAGGTCCGCCTCGGTCGCGCCGCCCGCCTGCAGGCCGAGCAGCAAGGCGAGCGCGAGCAATTGTCCGCCATAGAGCGTGACATATTGGAAGCTCGACCAGAAACCGCGCCGGCCTTCCGGCGCGATCTCGGACAGATAGGTGGCGGCAGCACCATATTCGCCACCAAGGCTCAGCCCCTGGATGATGCGCGCGAGCATCAGCAAGACGGGCGCGGCGAGGCCGATGCTGGCATAGACCGGCGTCGCCGCGAGCAGCAGCGAGCCGCCGCCCATCAGCGCTACGCTCCAGGCCAAAGCGGTGCGCCGGCCGTGGCGGTCGCCAATCCGTCCGAGTAGCCAACCGCCGATGGGGCGCATCAGGAAGCCGATCCAGAAGATGCCGCTGGTGGCGAGGAATTGCGCGGTCTGGTCGTGGCCGGGGAAGAAGGCCTTGGCGAAGTAAAGCGAGAAGGCCGAATAGACGTACCAGTCGAACCATTCGACCAGATTGCCGGCCGCCCCACCCAGAATCGAGCGAAGCGGCGCAGCCTGCCTCATGCGGCCTCGGTCTGGAACAGTCCGAGCTGGGCAATCTCCTCGACGCTGAGGTCGATTCCGAACAGCAGGCTGAGGCGCATGCGATAGACACGCGGATCCTCGATCTCGCCCGATGCCTCCTGCTCGCCATTGCGGCGGCGATATTGGCGGTCGGTCAGGCTGGCGAAGCCGTGCGGCAGGATGCCGCTGACGATGCGCAGCTTGGTGAAACGGCTCTCGGGCGCGTTCGAGGTCCAGTAATTGGAGAGGATCAGGTCGGCGGCGAAGACCGGATCGAGCGTGAAGCTGAATTGCGGGACCCAGCCTTCGCCCGGCCCCCGTCCATCGGTGGTGGCGGGATCGCCGTTGCGCTCGAGCATCCAGCCGTGGAGCGGATCGCGCATCAGCCGGAATTGGGCGCCATCGGGCACCGGTGCGGTCTCGCCGTCGACGAGCGGCATCGGCGGATTGTAGCTGCCGCCGAAGCCCGCGTCGGCGATCCAGTCCTGCCCGTCGATCGCGACCAGACCGAGCGTATGCGTCTTGCCGGGAGGCGGCCCTTCGCTGCCCAGCCAGACGCGCGCCAGCAGCGGGCGCACGATAAAGCCGAGCGCGATCAGCGCATCCTCGAACAGGCGGTTCTGCTCGAAGCAATAGCCGCCGCGCCGCGCGGTCACGAGCTTGTCGAACACGGAAGCGCTGTCGATCGCGATGCCGCGTTTCAGGATGACGTCGAGATTCTCGAACGGGATTGCGAGGCGATGCGCGCGCTGGAGCAAAGCGAGGCCTTCCGCCGTGGCGGGTGGCGATTCCTTGAGCCCGATACGCTCCAAATAGGCTTCGAGATTGAACGCCATCGATCTTCCTTCATGTCTCGTTGTCGCCTGACAGGCTCGTGCGCAACCCGATTGTCGCAGCGCCCCGCTATTTTCCACCCTGTGAATGGAGTCTGTTGCCAAATGACAGCCGGGCAATCATGCGGTGGGGCGATGACGGCAAGCCTCACTTTCAAGACCCGCCTGCGCCAATTGGCCACGGGCGGAACCGCCAGTATCGCTTTCAACGTCGCAGCCACGAACGTGCTGCGCATCGCCAGCAGCATGACGCTCACGCGCCTGCTCGATTCCAGTGCCTATGGCGTGGTCGGCGTGATCACGTCGGTGGCGTACATGCTCGCGATGTTGAGCGACGTCGGCATCTACGATTTCCTGGTGCGGCATCACGAGGGCGACGAACGCAAGTTCCTCGACCAGGTCTGGACGCTTCGCCTGATCCGCGGCGTCGCGCTGGGCGTCCTGATGATCGTCATAGCAAAGCCGATGACCATCTTTCTCGGCAAGCCGCAGCTGGCGCTGGTTGTCGCTGTATGGAGCTTGAGCTTCATCCTGGATGGATTGTCCTCGCTGTCTTTCGCGACGGCTGTCCGCCACCAGAAGTTGTGGCGGCTCAGTAATATGGAGCTGATTGCTAACATCACGACCCTTGTGGTTTCGGTCGTTCTCGCCGCGGTCACGCATAGTTATTGGGCAATGATCGGCGGGATGCTGCTCGGCGCCGTGGTGAAGCTGATATTATCTTATGTGATGTTCCCCGGTTCGCGGCGGCGCTGGCATTTCGATATGTCCCGCTCGCGCGAAATGTGGGGCTTTTCGCGCTACATCGCGATGTCGAGCATATTGTCGCTCGCCATCATGCAATCGGACAAGGTCGTGCTGGCGCGGATCATGCCGCTCTCCGCCTTCGGCCTGTATGCGATCGCGGTAACGCTTTCGTCGGCACCGGGAGGCCTGGCCGGCCCTTACGCGATCCGCGTTCTGCTATCGGTCTATTCCAAGGCCGCACGGGAGTATCGTCCCGCGCTGCGCCAGGTCGTCTATTCCGCCCGGCGCAAGGTGGCGCTTGTCTACATGGCAGGCGTCGGCGTGCTGATCGGCGCCGCGCCGCTGATCGTGGAGATCCTGTACGACGCGCGCTACCGGGGCGTTACGCCCTTCCTGCAACTCCTGCTCATCTCGACCGCGCTCAAGATGCCCGGCCTGTCCGCCAAGCAGGCGCTGATCGCGGTCGGCCGAACCGGCGCGCAGCTGATCGGCAATGTCGCGTCCATCCTGTGGCTCGCGATCGGCGGCGCGGTCGGTCTGGCCACCGGCAACATCATGCTGCTGGTGGCGATCGTCGGCACAGTGGAGGTGCCGAACTTCCTATGCTTCATGTGGAGCATGCGCCGCGAAGGGCTGGTCAACTGGACGGAAGAAGGGCTGGGGCTGGCTGCGATAGTCGCGGGGGCGGCGGGCGGCTGGGCGTTGAACCTGGCCGCCATGGCCGCAATCCGGGCCTTGTGAGCGGCCTTTAATACCCCACCGGCCTGCGGGCCAGACGCTGCAGGCGCGGCGGAACCCAATCCTCCACGAAATGCAGGTAACGAACCTGCCAGTCCGGCCGGTCGTTGCTTTCCGGCCGCGTCTGGAAGGTCGTCGTGCGCTTGTTGATCACCTTGTCCGCAGGCAGGGCCGTGTAATAATAAGTGGCGATCGAACGGCGCGACCGGTCGGGAGGGCAGCGGACCGGATCGGGCTGGCCATGGAAGCTTTGTAACGTGGTGTTGAACACCACCGCGCGCGCCATCACGGGAAGCACCGATTGCGCCGCGCCGCGCATCTTCTTGTCCCACAGCTCCAGCTCACCGCCAAATTCCTGGGGCCAATCGTCGTTGAGGTAGACGAGCAGGTTCAGCCGCCGCTCGATCTTCATCTTGCCGTGCAGGTTGAAGTCGGCATGGATGCTGAGATGTCCGCCGGACAGCGTTTCGTGAAGGCCGCCACCGGCATAATAAGGATCGGAAATCAGCCCGTCGATTCCCGTCATCGCGCTCAGGAAAGCCAGGAAAGGCTCGCCGTTAAGCTCCGCCAGCAGGTTGCGGACCTTGAAGCTTTCCACCGTATTCGGGTCGAATTGATATTTAAGACGCTCCTGCGCGCGGTCGAAATAAGTGCGACCTTCGCGATCGGGAAATTCATCGACAATTCCGCGCAGGACATCCCTGTCCAGGAAGTCATCCATCACGATATGGGGGAACGGCGCCGCATTCTGATAGTCCGATGCGCGCTTTTCTCCCTCGGCGACGCATTGGTCGCGATCGAAGTGGAGATATCCGCCGCTGTTTTTCAGATCGAGGATCGGCATCCCGCGAAACACTCCCACACTGGAATCAACACCCTGCAACCCCATAGCATTGCAGCGCAGCAAAACCACCCGCCTTCACTGCTGACATGATGCTGACAGCAGTCCGGCTGGAACCGAAGGCAGTCAGCGTCCATATAGCCATTATGGCAATCCAGATCCGCACCAGCCTCGAAGAACCCGAGACGGGCGAGACCTTTATCCCCCATCGGCCCGCACGGCCCGAGAAGAGTCAGGGCGGGAAAGCGTTCCATCTGGTGGCCGATTATGAGCCCGCGGGCGACCAGCCGACCGCGATCGCGGAGCTGGTGGAACAGGCCAAAAACGGCGAGCGCGACCAGGTGCTGCTGGGCGTCACCGGATCAGGCAAGACCTTCACCATGGCCAAGGTGGTCGAGCAATTGCAGCGCCCGGCGCTGGTGCTCGCACCCAACAAAATCCTCGCGGCGCAGCTGTATGGGGAATTCAAGAGCTTCTTCCCCGACAATGCGGTCGAGTTTTTCGTCAGCTATTACGATTATTACCAGCCCGAGGCCTATGTCCCGCGCTCGGACACCTACATCGAGAAGGAAAGCTCGGTGAACGAGGCGATCGACCGGATGCGCCATTCGGCCACCCGATCGTTGCTGGAGCGCGACGACGTGCTGATCGTGGCTTCGGTGTCGTGCCTGTACGGTATCGGTTCGGTCGAGACCTATTCGGCGATGATCTTCGACCTGAAGGCCGGCCAGACGGTCGACCAGCGCGAGATCATCCGCAAACTGGTCGCGCTCCAGTATAAGCGCAACGATGCGGCCTTCCAGCGCGGCAATTTCCGCGTGCGCGGCGACACGCTCGAAATCTTCCCCTCGCATTATGAGGACAGCGCCTGGCGGATCGCCTTCTTCGGTGACGAGATCGAACAGATAACCGAATTCGATCCGCTGACCGGCAAGACCTCGGCGACGCTCAAGGAAATCCGGGTTTACGCCAACAGCCACTATGTGACGCCGGGCCCGACGCTCAAGCAGGCGACCGAGGCGATCAAGTTCGAACTTAGTGAGCGGCTCAAGGAATTGCAGATCGAGGGCAAGTTGCTGGAGGCGCAGCGGCTGGAGCAGCGCACCCATTTCGATCTGGAAATGATCGCCGCCACGGGAAGCTGCGCGGGGATCGAGAATTATTCACGCTTCCTGACCGGCCGCCTGCCGGGCGAGCCGCCGCCGACCCTGTTCGAATATCTTCCGGAGAACGCTCTGCTGTTCGTCGACGAGAGCCATCAGACGGTGCCGCAGGTCGGCGGCATGGCGCGGGGCGACCATCGACGGAAGATCACGCTTGCCGAATATGGCTTCCGCCTCCCGTCGTGCATCGACAACCGTCCGCTGCGCTTCAACGAATGGGACGCGATGCGGCCGCAATCGATCTACGTCTCGGCGACGCCGGGATCGTGGGAGATGGAGCGGACGGGGGGCGTCTTCTCCGAGCAGGTGATCCGTCCGACCGGCCTGATCGACCCGCCAGTCGAGGTACGGCCGATCGAGAGCCAGGTCGACGATCTGGTGCACGAGGCCAGGCTGACCGCGCAGAAGGGTTATCGCAGCCTCGTCACCACGCTGACCAAGCGTATGGCTGAGGATCTGACCGAATATTTGCACGAGGCGGGCATGAAGGTCCGCTACATGCATTCTGACGTCGAGACGCTGGAGCGGATCGAGCTGATCCGCGATCTCAGGCTCGGCGTTTATGACGTGCTTGTCGGTATCAATCTGCTGCGCGAGGGCCTCGATATCCCCGAATGCGGGCTGGTCGCGATTCTCGACGCGGACAAGGAAGGCTTCCTGCGCTCCGAAACCTCGCTGATCCAGACGATCGGCCGTGCGGCGCGCAACGTCGACGGCAAGGTCATCCTCTATGCCGACCGCATCACCGGATCGATGGAACGCGCGATGCTGGAGACGTCGCGCCGGCGCGAGAAGCAGGAAAAGTTCAATCTCGAGAATGGCATCACGCCCGAGACGATCCGGCGCGGGATCAGCGATATTGTCGGCCATCTCTCGTCGCGCGACCAGGTCACGATCGATACGGGGATCGAGGATGCGCCGCACATGGTCGGTCACAATCTGCGCGCCTATATCGAAGACCTCGAAAAGCAGATGCGCGCCGCCGCCGCCGATCTCGAATTCGAGACGGCGGGCAGGCTGCGCGACGAGATCCGCAAGCTGGAAAACGACGAACTCGGGCTAACGAGCGAGCCGAGCCGCGCGCCGGTTCGCGGCAATTCGACGCTGGGCAAGCCGGGTACGCGCCAGACGCGCTACGGCAAGGCGAAGCAAAGCCGGATGGAGCGGCGGGGGCGCTGACGCGCTTCAATTCGGCCGAGCACGGGACTTTCGCGTCATTCGACCAGTTTCAGCGAAAGACCGATGGTGCGGGGATGCACCGTATAGCCTTCGACCACCGTGTTGATTTGCGGGCGCTGAATGATCGTTCGGTTGTCGAAGAGGTTCTTGGCGTAGATCGTCAGGGCATGCGGCCCGAAGCGGATGCCTGCGCTGGCGTTCACAACGCCGTAGCCGGGATTGCGGTAATTCGGATCGGTCAGCAGATAAGAGCCGTAGCTGCGCCCGGTATAAGCGTAGTTGACCAGCGCCGTGATCGCCGTCGAGCCGTTCAGCCGGTGCAGGTAATTTGCCCCGGCGGTGGCGGTGAAGCCCGGTACCGCGATCAGGTGCTGGCCGACGGCGACATCGACGGGATTGTTCGACTGGATGACCTTGGCGTCGTTGACGCTGACCGTTCCGTTGATCAGCAGACTGGGCGAGAGCTTGACCGAGGCATCCGCTTCGGCGCCCCATATCCGGGCATTGCCGATATTGCTGGTGAAATAATAGCCGCAGGTCGGCAGATAAATCTGCTGCTGGATATTGCGCCAGTTGGTCAGATAACCCGAGGCGTTGAACCGCGCGCGCCCGCCCAGGAATTCGTTCTTGGTGCCCACCTCGTAAGTCCACAGGCTGTCCGAAGTGAAATGGGTCGGTTGCGTGGTCTGGCCGATATTCTGGAAATCGCCATTGCAGACCGACGTCGGGCCGAACGTGATCGGCCCGGTCGGCCCGCCCAGGCGAAACCCCTTGGCGGCCGAGGCATAGACCGAGCTCTGGGGCGAGAGTTCGTGATAGAGCGTGGCCTTGGGCAGGAAGGCCCTACTGGTCGCATCCTGGGTGAAGGGCGGGGATGCGGGTTGGCCCGCCGTCTGATAGCCGAGGTTGCCGATCTGGTAAAAGCCGGTCTCGACCGAAGTGAAATCCTCATGCGCCGCCGAATATCGTCCGCCCAGATCGAGCTTCCATCCCCTGGCGAAGGCGATACTCGCCTGACCGAACACCGCATATTGCTGCTGGCGGTAGGTTCGGTCATCGCTCTCGTCGATGCCATTGGGGAATAAGGGGATGGCGGCGCCCCCGCCCGGCTGACCGTAAGTGGGATTGCCGTAGGCGGTTTCGACCAGAGACTGTTCCATGGGCATGCCGTAGATCGACTGGAAGGTCGAGTTGATGCCGTCGATTGTCTGATAATCGATGTTGTGGACATTTTGGGTGGCGAAATAGGCTCCGGCTACCCAGCTCAGCCAATGCGGGCTGCTGTTGTTCGAAGACAGGCGTAGTTCCTGGCTGAACTGCCGGTAGTGTGTCCGATAATGGACCGCCGACGGCAGGGTGGCGATGATGCCGTCGTTCTGCGGCTGATATTGGGGATAGATCGGATCGAGGAAGAACAGGGCGAAGGCCGTGCTGTTCAGATAGGTACCGTCCTCTTGGCGGGCGGCAACGCGATCGAAATAGCCAGTGACCGAGGTGAGGTCGGCAAAGCCCAACGTCTTCTTCACGTTCAGGCTGCCCAGCATCACGGTGTCGTGGCTAGGTTCGGCGACCTCCTTATTCTGTTTCCAGATCCCGATCGCCGGATAGAATGCGGCATTGTCGGCATTGTTCGCGCGCTGATAGAAAAAGGACGGGGTGACTGTCAGCGTAGGATCGGGGGTCCAGGTCGCACTGACGCGCGTGGTCAGGCTGTTGCCGCTGTTGACGCGCTTCTTATCGAGCACGCCGGACAGCGTGTAATGATCGATCCAGCCGCTGTCCCTCTGGTAATTGGCGCTGAGGCGGAGCGCCAGCGTGTCGGTGACCAGCGGCAGGTTGGCGGTGCCGCTGGTCGCATAGTTGAAGCCACCATGCTGGGTGCCGGAAAGGTCGCCGATCATCGTCGCGCTGAACGTATCTGCCTTCGCCGGGGCGGTAATGAAGCGGATCGTGCCGCCTTCGGAGCTGTCGCCATAGAGCGTGCCCTGCGGCCCGCGCAGCACCTCGACCCGCTCGATATCCGGCAGGCGAACCTCGACCGACCCGTCGCGATAGAGATTGGGCACCGTGATCGAGACATCATCGAGATAGAGTCCGACAGTCGAGGCGCCGGAGGTCGATGACACGCCCCGGATGACGATATTGTCGCGGCCCTCTTCGCCCGCGACCGTATTGAACGCCACGCCCGGAATCGCGCGGCTAAGGTCGTCATAGTCGGCGATCTTCTGGTCGCTCAGCGCCGCGCCCGACAAGACGGACAGGCTGATCGGAACCTTGCGAACATCTTCGCTCCGCTTCTGGGCGGTGACGATGACCTCGCCCGATCCGTCCGCTGCCGCGGAGGCGGCTGCAAGCGTGGTCGGGGGCTCGCCATGCCCCTGGGTCGGAAGCAACATCGCCAACGCCGATGCGCTGGTGGAAAACAGGATGTGGCGTGGTGCCCCCCGGCGGTGAAACATATCGGTCGAGTCCCGTTCGTTGCTGCAGTGCACCAAACGTGCCGACGGACGAGTCATCATGGTAGAGGGTAACTTTTGATGTGAGGCATAGATTCTATCTATGCCCCCGGTATAGGCTTGCACTTCCTCCTTCACTCGCGGGTGAAGATGCGGCGGAATTTTGCAGGAAACGGGTTTGGCCGATCGCGTGACATTGCCCGACAAGGCCTTCGCCAGTCGGGTGGACTGGAACCTGCTTCGAACGTTCGTCGAGATCGTGCGGGCAGGGGGCGTCGGCGCCGCCGCCCGCAAGCTGAAAAAGCAGCAGCCGAGTATCAGCGCGGCTTTGCGCAGGCTGGAGGACCAGGTGGGGGTCCAGCTGCTGCACCGCTCGGCGGCCGGCGTCGAGATGACCGCCGCCGGCAAGGCGTTGATGGGCCTTTGCGAGGAAATGCTCGAAGCGGCGCGCATGGTGCCGCACCAGATCGCGCAGGCGACCAGGCGGATCGAGGGCATCGTTCGCATCCAGCTGATCTCCGCGATCCTGTCGCCGGAACTCGACGAGGCGATCGCCAGCTTCCATCGACGCAATCCCGGCATCCAGATCGAGCTTCGCATCTCGCCCTGGCGTGACGTGCTCGACGCGCTCGAAAGGGGCGAGGTCGAGATTGGCATCGGTTACGACGGCAGCGCCCGTAGCGACCTCATCTACGAGCCGCTGTTCGTCGAACGCCAGCAACTCTATTGTTGCCGCAGCCACCCCCGGTTCGGGCATCGTATCAGCCGCCTCGGCGAGCTCAAGGATGAAGGGTTCGTCCTTACGGGCGAGGACGAGCTGGAGGTCATCACCCGCCTGCGCGGACGTTATGGCCTAGGATCGAAGGTGAACGGCCTCGCCGAGGACGTCAACGAGGCGCAGCGCCTCATCAAGCTTGGCATCGGCATCGGCTTCCTGCCGGTGCCCGCCGCGGCCGAGGCGGTAGAGAAGGGGCGGCTGTGGCCCTTGCTCCACGCCGAGTTGGAGCCGTCTTACGACATTTTCCTGCTCGCGCGATCGGAAGCGTCGCGCGACACCGCGACCCAGCTCTTCCTCGACGAGGTGATCCGCCGGGTTCGTGCTCAGCGCCGGGCCTAATCGCCCGATATTCAAGCTTCCCTCTCGCGGACCGGGACCTCGGCGCGGCCGGGCCTCCTTTCGCCACCGTCACGAAAGCGCAATCTTCCCTTCATTCTGCTGCAATGCAGCATGGCCATGGCTCCCTCCCGAAGGCGAATCCCGCCTCGAAAGGGAAAATTCAGATGAAGCCGATCCTCGCGTCGCTCGCGGCGGGCGTTGCCGCTGCCGCTTTTGTTTCCGGTTCCGCGCTCGCCGCGGATACCGCACCAGCCGCGGTGGAGGCAGCGCCTGCCGCGGACGCGGTGACCGCCGACGACGGCAATGGCGGTGGTGAGGTCGTGGTGCTGGGCTTCGGCCGCGGCCGCCAGGAGCAGACTGTCCGGCAGGCGGACATCGCCCTGCTGGCGCCGGGATCGACCGCGTTCAAGGCGATCGAGAAATTGCCGGGCGTTCAATATCAGGCGGCCGATCCGTTCGGCGCCTACGAATGGGCGGTGCGGATCAGCCTGCGCGGCTTCAACCAGAATCAATTGGGCTTCACGCTCGACGACGTCCCGCTGGGCGACATGAGCTATGGCAACGTCAACGGCCTGCACGTCAGCCGCGCGATCATCTCGGAAAATCTTGGCCGTACGGTCGTGGCGCAGGGTGCTGGCGCTCTTGGCACGGCTTCGACCAGCAATCTCGGCGGCACGCTGCAATTCTATAGCGACGATCCCCGCCATCAGTTCGGAATAGCGGCGTCGGGCACGGGCGGCTCGGACAGCACCTATCGCGGCTTCGTGCGCGTCGACAGCGGCGACATGGGCAGCGTGCGCGGCTATCTGAGCTACGCTTATTACCACACCGACAAATGGCGCGGCGACGGCCCGCAATATCAGCATCAGATCAATGCCAAGTTGGTCGGCGACCTCGGCAACGTCGGCGCGCTTTCGGGCTTCTTCGACTTCTCGCAGCGGCGCGAGACCGACTATCAGGACGTGAGCCTCGACCTGATCAATCGGGTCGGCTGGGACAAGGCCTATCAGATCGACAATGTCCGGCCGGACTATGCGTTGGCGAAGCAGATCGCGCTCGCCTACCAGAACGGCACCGCGTTTCCGGCGCCCTACACCAATCCCGACGATGTCTATTATGACGCGGGTGGCCTCCGGAACGATTATCTCGCCGGCGCGACGCTGGACCTCAAGCTGGGTTCCGGGCTGACCGCCAAGATCACCCCTTATTATCACCAGAATAAGGGCCAGGGGTCGTGGATCACGCCCTATAAGGTGACGCCCGTGGGCGCGCCCGACCAGGCCGGCAATGCGATCACCAACCCCGCGCCCTTGTCCTTCCGCACGACCGAATATGCGATCCACCGCAGCGGCGTGACCGGCGCGCTTACATGGGAGAGCGGCATCAACACGCTCCAGGTCGGCGGCTGGTACGAACATAACAAGTTCAACCAGGCGCGGCGCTATTACGGGCTCGCCAACGACGCGTTCAATCGCGACACGCTCGCCTTCCAGAAAAACCCCTTCTTCAGCCAATATGAAGGGCATTTCCTGACCGACACCTATCAATATCATGTCGAAGATACGGTGAAATTGCTCGACGACGCACTGGTGCTGAGCGGCGGCTGGAAGGGCGTGAAGGTCGACAATCAGGCTAATGTGCTGACCGGCCCGCTCGCCAGCGGCAAGATCGGCGCGCGCGACTGGTTCCAGCCGCAGGCCTCGATCGTTTATCACGCGACGCCGACGACCGAGTTGTTCGCGGATTATACGGAGAATATGCGCGCCTTCGTCTCGGCGCTGACGACCGGGCCGTTCTCCACATCGCAGGCGGGCTTCAACGCGATCAAGAACACGCTGAAGCCCGAAACGTCGAAGACCTATGAAGGCGGCGTCCGTTACCATGACGGACCGTTCCAGGCATCGGCGGTCGGTTATTATATCGACTTCAGTAACCGCCTGGCCTCGTTCGCCAACGGTTCGGGCATCGCCGGCAATCCCGCGATCCTCAACAATGTCGGCAGCGTGCATGCCTGGGGCGCGGAGCTTTCGACCTATTACAAGCTGACGCACGCGTTCTCGCTGTTCGCCAATTACAGCTACAATCATTCCGAATATCAGGACGACGTGGTCCTCGCCAACGGCACCGTCTACGCGCGCACCAAGGGCATGACGGTGGTCGATGCGCCCAAGTCCATGCTCAAGGGCGACATCGTCTATGACGACGGCAATATCTTCGGCCGGATCGGCGGCGATTATATGTCGAAGCGTTATTTCTCCTACGAGAACAACCTTGTCGCGGGCGGGCGCTTCGTCGCCGACGCGAGCATCGGCTACCGCTTCACCGGGTCGGGCTGGGCCAAAAACATTTCGATCGAGGCGAGCGTCACCAACCTCACCGACAAGAAATATATTTCGACGGTGAATACGAACAACGTCCAGGTGAATGGCAGCGATTTCGACAATCCCAACTTCATGCTGGGCGCACCCCGTCAGTGGTTCGTCACGCTCAAGAAGGGCTTCTGACAATGAAGGCTGTGCTGGCGGCGCTGCTTTTGCTCGCCGCCGGCCCGGCGGCAGCGAGGCCGGTGCTGATGATCTCAGTCGACGGGCTTCGGCCCGCCGACGTGATCGATGCCGACAGGATCGGCCTTGCGGTTCCCAATCTGAAGCACATGATGGCGGTCGGCGCCTATGCCGAGGGCGTGACCGGCGTGCTGCCGACTTTGACCTATCCCAGCCATACCGCGCTGGTCACCGGCGCCGCGCCCGCGCGTCATGGCGTGGGCGGCAACCTCACCTTCGATCCGTTCAATATCAACCAGGTCGGCTGGTACTGGTATGCGGAGGATATCAAGGCGCCGACCTTGTGGGGCGCGGCGCGGGCGGCAGGGCTGACGACGGCCAATGTGCATTGGCCGGTCAGCGTTGCGGCCGCGGTCGATTACAATCTGCCGCAGATCTGGCGCACGGGGCATGACGACGACCGCAAGCTGATGCGCGCGCTTGCGACGCCCGGCTTGCTCGATACGCTCGAGGCAAAGCTGGGCCTTTATGCGCAGGGGATCGACGAGAGCGTCGAGGGCGATGAGAATCGCGTCCGCTTCGCCGCCGAACTGATCGCGCAAAAGAAGCCGGCCTTCACAACCGTCTATCTGGCCAGCGTCGATCACCAGGAACATGCGTTCGGGCCGGGCAGCCCCGAGGCGCTGGCGGCGATCGCGCGCAACGATGCGATGATCGGCCGGCTGGTGGCGGTGGCGCGCGCGGCCGAGCCCGATCTGACAGTGGTTGTCGTGTCGGACCACGGCTTCCAGCCGGTCGCGACCGACATCAACCTGATCGCGCCGTTCGTTGCCGCCGGGCTGATCAGCTTCGATGCCAATGGCAAGATCAGCGACTGGCTGGCCGAGCCATGGTTCATGGGCGGATCGGCGGGGGTGGTGTTGAAACGTCCCGACGATCCCGTGCTCGTCGCCAGGGTGGGGGACCTGCTCGATCGTTTGAAGGCGGATCCCGAGATGGGGATCAGCGCGGTTCTCGGCCGCGATGCGATTACGAAGATGGGCGGATCGCAGATGTGCAGCTTCCTGATCGCCTTCCGGCCGGGTTTCGAGCCGGCCCACGATCCGCGCGCAGCCAAGCGGGCGCCTTCAACCTACAAAGGCATGCACGGTTACCTTCCGTCCGAACCGGCGATGCGATCCAGCCTGTTCGTCGAAGGGCCCGGCCTCGCACGGCACGGCAATCTCGGCGAGATCGACATGCGATCGATCGCGCCCTCGGTCGCGCGCATCCTGGGTGTGAAGCTGGCCGGCGCGGAGAAAGCCCCGGCCTTCTAAGCGTCGACCTTGATTCAGACTGTTGGCGGAAGCGTGCGGTTTCCGCCAACAAGGATCGAACTCTAGGCGAAGCGGACCTTGGTCCGCTGGCCGCGCATGGTCGCGCCGAGCTGCCCGCCACCTTCTGAACCCCTTGGCGCGCCCGCCGCGTTGGTCTTAGAAGGCTGCGGAGCAACGCGCGTGGAACCACCATCCGAGATCGAATTGAAGCTGGAGATCGCGCCGCGCGACCTTCGGCGCCTGCGCGCGAGCCCCTTGCTCAAGGGCACAAGCGAGAAGGTCGACCGGCTGGTCTCGCATTATTTCGACACGCCCGACCATAAGCTGCGTCGGGCGGGCTATACGTTGCGCGTGCGCGAGAAGCGCGAGGGCGGCATCCAGACGGTCAAGCAGGAGTCCGGGCATGCCGCCGGCCTGTTCGTGCGGCCGGAATGGGAAATGCCGGTCAAGGGGCACAAACCCGTGGTCGAGCGCGACGGACCGATCGCGGACCTCGTCAAGCCGCGCGAGCTTCGCGTGGCGTTCGTCACCGACGTGGACCGTGACGCACGGAACCTGGTCGCGGGCGGCGCGCGGATCGAGGTGGCGCTGGATGACGGCCGTATCCGCGCGAACCGACGCAAGCGCGATCTGTGCGAGCTCGAGCTGGAGCTGAAGGGCGGCGCGCCTGAGCCCCTGTTCGCGCTGGCGCGCGAACTGAACGCGATCGTGCCGCTCCGTATCGGCGTGCGCAGCAAGGCCGAGCGCGGTTATGCGCTGGCCGATGGCGAGGAGACCGAAGGCACCAGGGCCGAGCCCGTGCGGCTCGATCCGGACGGCGATGCGCGCGATGGTTTCGCCACGATCGCGGCGGCGTGCGTGCGGCATTTCCGCCTCAACGAACCGATACTGCTCGACACCGGCCGGCCCGAGCCGCTGCACCAGTCGCGCGTCGCGCTGCGGCGGCTGCGTTCGGCTTTCTCTTCGTTCGAGCCGTTGCTGGCGGGCGATCCGCGCACCGCGCCGCTCTCGGGCGATTTGGGCTGGTTGGCGGGCGAATTGGGCAAGGTGCGCGATCTCGACGTGCTGATCCCCAAGCTCGAAGGGCAAGGCCGGGCAAAGCTCGTAGCGGCGCGCGCGCTGGCGCTGGGCGAGGCCAGCACGGCGCTGGATTCGCTGCGCGTGCGCGAATTGATGATCGACCTCGCCGAATGGCTCGCGATCGGCGCCTGGCGGCTGCGCCCGGCCGAGCCCCTGCTGGCGAACGAGCATATCGCGACGATCGCCGCCGATCTGCTGGATCGTCACCGCAAGCGGCTGAAGAGGCGCGGGCACCACCTCGCGAGCCTGGACGACCATCATCGTCACAAGGCGCGGATCGAGGCCAAGAAGTTGCGCTACGCGTCCGAATTCTTCGGATCGCTGTGGACGGGCAAAAAGGCGCGGCGGCGGTACGAGGATTTCGTCGCGGCGCTCGAAAAGCTGCAGGACCATCTGGGCGCGCTCAACGATCAGGTGACTGCGGCCGATTTGCTCGACCGGCACGGCATCGATGGGGAGAGGCCCCGCAAGGGGCACAAGAAACTGCTGAAGAAAGCCGAGAAGGCGTTCGACAGGTTGATGGACGCGACGCCGTTCTGGGCCTGAGCGCTCAGGCGAAAGGCTGGGGGGTCGGGTCGATCGCGATCTCTGCCGGCAGATGTGCGACGATATCGCCATCGGCCTGGAGCGGTGCTTCTGCTCCGGCGATGGTGAGCGCGGCGCATGTGAAACGGATCAGGTTCGGGTCGCGCGTCAGGTCGTCATGGTGGAGCAAGGCCCACAGGAAACGGACGAAATCGCGGCGCCGCGCCCGCTTCAGCGCGACGACATGCAGGAACGGATCGTCCGCCGCCGCCCCAGGCGCGAAGCTCCACGGACCGGCGTAATAGCGCCCCTTGGCGACATAGATCGCCTCACAGCCGATAGTGCGGCCGTCGGCCTCGACCGAAAGCACGCGGCGCGGCCAGCGGATCAGCGTCCCCAGGAATGCGACCCCATAGGCCGCGCGGCCGATCGCACGCTTGAGAGCCGGCGAAACGCCCGCGACCGCGTCCGCATCCGGGCCGACGCTTGCGCAGGTGAACATCATCGTCTCGCCGATCCGCGCCATGCGCTGCAGGCGCGGGGGCGTATCGCGCAGGATGCGACCCGCAAAGCTTAGCGGGTTTCGGCTATAGCCATATTCGCGCGCGAGCAGGTTGACCGTGCCGGTCGGGAAGATGCTCATCGGGCGCGGTTGTCCGCTCCGCCAGAGCGCGGCGGTTACGTGGCGAAGCGTGCCGTCGCCGCCGACCGCGCAGATATGGGTCGCTTCCTTGGCAACGATCAGGTCACCGCCTGTCGGCGTCACGATCACGCGCGCGCCGGCCCCCTCCAGTTCGCGCTGGAGTGCGGCCACGCGGCGGCGCGAGGAAGAGCCGGCCTTCGCGTTGACGAAAAGCTGGATGATGGGCTGCGGCACCGCCAAGCCCTACAGGATTTCGCGCACCTTTTCAGGGGGGCGGCCGAGCCGCACGCCTTTTTGGGTCTCGACCAGCGGGCGCTCGATCAGGATCGGGTCCGCGACCATCGCATCGAGGATATCATCGTCCGATGCTGTCCTAAGCGGCTTTGCGGCCTCCTCGGCGGTGCGCAGCCCTTCGCGCACGGTCATCCCCGCCCGGGCATAAAGGCGCTTCAGTTCCTGGCGGCTGGGCGGGGTCTTGAGATATTCCACGACCGTCACGTCCGCACCTGCATCCTTGAGCAGTGCCAGCGTCTCGCGCGACTTGGAGCAGCGCGGATTGTGGTAGATCGTGGCCTTCATGACTCTTGCTTCGCCAGCCACTGCTCCAGCCACTTGATCGTGTAATTGCCCGTCTGGAAATCGGGATCGTCGAGCAAGGCCTGATGGAGCGGGATCGTGGTCTTGACGCCGTCGACCACGAACTCCTCGAGCGCGCGGCGCAGACGGCGGAGCGCGCCGTTGCGGGTGGTGCCGTAGACGATCAGCTTGGCGATCATCGAGTCATAATAAGGCGGGACGCGATAGCCGGCATACAGCCCGCTATCGACGCGCACGTTCATGCCACCGGGCGCATGATATTGCTTCACCAGCCCGGGCGAGGGGGCGAAGGTGCGCGGATCCTCGGCATTGATGCGGCATTCGATTGCATGGCCGCGGAAGACGACATCCTCCTGACGCAAGGTCAGCGGATGACCCTCGGCGATGCGGATCTGCTCGCGCACCAGGTCGAGGCCGGTGATCGCTTCGGTCACCGGATGCTCCACCTGCAGACGGGTGTTCATTTCGATAAAATAGAATTCGCCATTTTCCCAAAGGAACTCGATCGTGCCCGCGCCGCGATAGCCCATGTCGGCCATCGCCTTTGCGACGATGTCGCCCATGCGGTTACGCTCTTCGGTCGAAATGATGGGGGAGGGGGCCTCCTCGACCACCTTCTGGTGGCGGCGCTGGAGCGAGCAATCGCGCTCGCCGAGATGGATGGCGTTGCCGTTGCCGTCGCCGAACACCTGGAATTCGATATGGCGCGGATCGCCGAGATATTTTTCCATATAGACGGTCGCGTCGCCAAAGGCTGCTGCCGCCTCGCTGCCTGCCTGCTCGATCAGGGTTTCAAGCTGGCTTTCCTCGGGCACGACCTTCATGCCGCGCCCGCCGCCGCCCGACGCTGCCTTGATCAGGACGGGATAGCCGATCTCTTTGGCGACCTTCTTGGCCTCCCCGATGCTGGTCAGCGGACCGTCGGAGCCCGGCACCAACGGCAGGCCAAGTTCCGCAGCGGTGATCTTGGCCTGAATCTTGTCGCCCATCGTCACGATATGTTCGGGCTTGGGGCCGATCCAGATGATGTCGTGCGCCTCGACGATCTCGGCGAACTTGGCATTTTCCGAGAGGAAGCCGTAACCGGGGTGGATCGCATCCGCGCCCGAAATCTCCGCCGCGGAGATCAGATTAGGGATGTTGAGATAGGATTCGGTCGCCGACGGCGGTCCGATGCAGATCGCCTCGTCGGCGAGACGGACATGCATCGCATCCGCGTCGGCGGTCGAGTGCGCGGCAACGGTCTTGATACCCATTTCGTGGCAGGCGCGGTGGATGCGGAGCGCGATCTCGCCGCGATTGGCGATCAGGACCTTCTTGATCTCAGGCATTTTCAATTCCTAGCGGCACCGGCCCGCACGGCGCTCCTCGGAGCGGCTTATTCGACAATGACGAGCGGCTGATCGAACTCGACCGGCTGGCCATTGTCGACCATGAGTTGCGTAACCTTGCCCGCGCGTGGGGACACGATCGGGTTCATGACCTTCATCGCCTCGACGATGAGCAAGGTGTCGCCCGCCGCGACCTGATCGCCGGCATTGACGAACTGCTTCGCGCCGGGGGAGCCCGAGAGATAGGCGGTACCGACCATCGGCGACTTGATCGTGCCGGGATGATCCGCCGCAGGCGTGGCAGCCGCCGGAGCAGGCGCGGCGGTTGGCGTTGCCGCGGGGGCGGCGACCGGTGCCTGGATCGCAGGCGCCGGAATCGAGACATTACGCACGACACGGATACGGCGATCGCCGTCCTGCACCTCGATCTCGGTCAGGCGGGTATCGTCCAGCAGCTCGGCGAGCTGACGGACCAGTCCTGCGTCAACCTGCATCGAACCATTCTTGTTATCGGTCATCCAGCGATGCCCTTTTGAAAGTGAAGCGGCGCTATTGGCAAAGCGTGAGCCCTACGTCCAGCGCGGGAACACGGCAATGGGTTTCATCCTGCGGCGCGCGCTCTTAGATGCATGACCATGACGACTCCAATCCACAGCGATGGCACCATCTCGATTACCGTGAATGGCGAGCATAGACGGGTTCGGGCAGGCATGAGCATTGCCGCCCTCGCCAACGAACTTGGCCTGATTCCGGAGAAAGTGGCGGTCGAGCGCAACCTGGAGGTCGTGCCCCGCTCGACGCTGACCCAGGTTTGCCTGGAGGATGGCGACGACCTTGAGATCGTCCATTTTGTCGGCGGCGGCGATCATGGCTCTGCCGTGGATGAGGACCGCTGGACGGTGGCGGGGCGCAGCTTTCGCTCGCGGCTGATCGTCGGTACCGGAAAATATAAGGATTTCGCGCAGAACGCGGCGGCGCTCGAGGCCTCAGGCGCCGAAATCGTGACGGTCGCGGTGCGGCGCGTGAACGTGTCGGACCCCAAAGCGCCGATGCTGACCGATTTCATCGATCCGAAGAAGGTGACCTATCTGCCTAACACGGCGGGATGCTTCAACGCCGAGGACGCGATCCGCACGCTCCGCCTCGCACGCGAGGCGGGCGGCTGGGATCTGGTTAAGCTGGAGGTGCTGGGCGAGGCGCGCACGCTCTATCCGGACATGGTCGAGACGCTGCGCGCGACCGAGACGCTCGCCAAGGAGGGCTTCCTGCCGATGGTCTATTGCGTCGACGATCCAATCGCCGCCCGGCGGCTGGAGGATGCTGGCGCAGTCGCGATCATGCCGTTGGGCGCGCCGATCGGATCGGGGTTGGGTATCCAGAATCTCGTCACGATCCGGCTGATCGTGGAGGGCGCCAAGGTGCCCGTGCTGGTCGATGCGGGTGTCGGCGCGGCATCGGACGCGGCGGTGGCGATGGAGTTGGGCTGCGACGGCGTGCTGATGAACACCGCGATTGCCGAGGCCAAGGACCCGATCCTGATGGCGGCGGCGATGAAGGCCGCGGTCGAGGCAGGCCGGTTGTCCTATCGCGCCGGGCGGATGGGCAAGCGCCTTTATGCCGATCCGTCGAGCCCGCTCGCCGGGCTGATCTGACGCAAAATACGCACGAAGAATTCTTACTAAGCGACGGGATACCGGAACGCTTTCGTTCAAGGTAGCGGTACCAGGGCGCAGCCGCTTGGAAGAGCCGGCGATGCGTTCAGAAATCGAACTGAAAGACTTCACAAGGGGGGTGTGTGCGCCGACTGTCGTTTCTGCTTGGACTTCCGCTTCTGCTGACGCCGGAGATGGCGTTGGCGCAAACCGCGTCCGCACCCGTGCCATCCACCGCGCCGGCGGCGCAGAAGCCGGCCGGTGCCGCACCCGTGGCGCCTGCGTCTTCGGCTGACGACGAGGAGGAAATCGTCGTTCGTGGTCAAAAGCCGCGCGGATCGGTGACGGGCGACATTCCGCCCGAACAGGTGCTGAACCCCGCGGATGTCCGCGCTTATGGCGTCAACAATATCTCCGATCTGCTCGATCAACTGTCGCCGCAGACGACCAGCGGGCGCGGCGGCCAGCCGGTGATATTGCTCAACGGGCGGCGAATCTCCGGCTTCGGGGAAATTCGCGACCTGCCGACCGAGGCGATTTCGCGCGTCGAGATCCTGCCCGAGGAAGTCGCGCTCAAATACGGCTATTCGGCGGACCAGAAGGTCGTGAATATCGTGCTGCGCGAACGTTTCCTGGCCCTGGTCGGAGAGGCGGGCGGGAGCACCTCGACCGAGGGTGGCGGAACCAGCACCAATCCCGAAGCCAATTATGTCCGCATTCGCGGGGATAACCGCCTCACCGCCAACCTGCGCTATCAGGCGAACGCCAAGCTGCGCGAAAGCCAGCGCGACATCGTCGACGCGACTGGCCCAAATGGCACCGACGTCGCGCACGACAAGACGCTCAAGGGCTCGTCGCAGCAATGGAGCGACAACATCGTCTATGCGCGGCCGGTCTTCGATCGCTCGACGCTGACGCTGAACGGCAGCCTGTCTTATACGACAGGCGACAGTTTGCGCGGCCTGCCAATTGGCGCCGCCACATCCGATCCCGATCCGCTGCACCAGCGCACCGACAATCTGACCGGCCATGCCGGCCTGACCGTCAACGGCGACAGGGGCAAATGGCGCTGGTCGGTCACGGGCAATTACGACCATGGCGACAGCCTGACCCGGACGCAGACCGGTTTCGATGCATCCGGCGTGCCGCAAACCAACCGCGCCGAATCCATTTCCAACACGGGCAATTTCCAGGTGCTGACGGGTGGGCCGCTGTTCCAGCTGCCCGCGGGCGATTTCACGACCAACGTCAAAGCCGGGCTCGAATATACCGGCTTCGACGCGACCTCGACGCGGGGGACGATCGAGCAAGCCAGCAATCTTAATCGTCGCAACGCCAACGGTCAGATCAATTTCGACCTGCCGATCACCAGCCGCCGCACCGGCTTCGGCGCATTCCTCGGCAATCTGTCGCTCAACGGCAATGCGAGCATGGTCAATCTGTCCGATTTCGGAACGTTGACGACCCTGGGCGGCGGTTTCGTGTGGACGCCGATCCCGGCGATCAATCTGATCGGATCCTATACCCGCGACGAGGGCGCGCCGACGCTCAACCAGATCGGCGACCCCACGATCGCCACGCCGCAGGTGCGCGTATTCGATTATGCCACCGGCCAGACGGTCAACGTGACCCAGATCAGCGGCGGCAATCGCGACCTGCGGGCCGATCGCCGGCATGTCTGGAAAATCGGCACGACGCTGAAGCCGTTCGGCGACAAGAACGACCTCACCTTCACCGCCAATTATTTCCACACCGTCACGAATGACGCGATCGCCTCGTTGCCCGAGCCGACCGCGGACCTAGAGGCGGCTTTCCCCGATCGCTTTTTACGCAATGCGGATGGTCAATTGATCCAGGTCGATACGCGCTCGGTCAATTTCGAGCGCGAGCGCTCCGATACGGTGCGGCTGGGCCTGACCTTCTCGATCAACCTCAAGTCGATCATCCAGAAGAAGTTTGAAACCTGGATCGCGGCGCGCCGCGCGGGACAGAATGTGCCGCCGCCGATCCGCTTCAACAATTTCCAGCCGACGCTGGCGGGTAACAAAGCGGATCTGGCGCAGGCGCGTGCGCAATTCCAGCAGCGCCAGCAGCAGGGAGGCAACGGCCAGACGCCGGCCACGCAGAACCCGCAGCCTGCCAACGGTCAGACCGCCCAGAATACCCCTCCGCCACCGCCGCCCACAGGTGACACCGGCGGTCCGCCGCCGGGCGGCCCTCCGCCGGGCGGCGGTTTTGGCTTCGGCGGCGGAGGCCCTCGCGGTGGCGGTGGTGGCTTTGGCGGCGGAGGCGGCGGCCGTGGTGGCTTTGGCGGCGGCGGGTTCCGCCAGGCCTCCGGCCGGCTACAGGTCGCGATCTTCGACACCTGGACGCTGCGCGATGACGTGCTGATCCGTCAGGGCGTGCCGTTGCTGGACTTGCTGAACGGCGATTCCGTGGGCGCGGGCGGGGGCCAGTCGGAACATCAACTCCAACTCCAGCTCGGCTACTCGAACAACGGCCTGGGCGCGCGTCTGGACAGCAATTACAAGACCAGCACCTTCGTGCGCAGCGACGGTACGGGAACGGCGGGCGACCTCCATTTTTCGGGGCTGGCCACATTCAACCTGCGCTTCTTCGCGGACGTGGGCGGTATGCCCAAGTTCATCGGCAAGACGTGGGCCCGCGGGCTGCGCATCAGCTTTGGTGTCAACAATCTGTTCGATAGCCGCCAGCGCGTGCGCGACCAGAATGGCGTGACGCCGCTACGCTACCAACCAGCCTATCTCGATCCGCTCGGGCGGACCGTATCGATCACGATCCGAAAGCTGATTTTCTAAGGCCAGTTTTCGGTGCCGAACGGGGCTATTGGCAAGCCCTGTCGGGCGCGCCGATAAGGGCAGGCACATTGTGACCTGTCCCGGAGCGATGCGAATGATCACGAGGCGAGATGCGCTGGTGGCCGCTGCCGGTGCAACTTGCGCCACAGCGGCGGGGGCCGGATCCGAGCCTTTAAGTGACGATCCGCGGGAGGCCCTGCTGGCTTTCCTGCGGGCGTTCGAAAATTGCGATCTCGCCCGGATGGAACACGCGTTCGCAGCAGATGCCACCTATTTTGATCGCGCGCCGCTCGTTCCGGGAGATCCCGCCCAATATCGACGCGGGCAGGGAATGCCGCCGGGGATGCGGCTGCTGGCTTCGACGCTGCCGCATAAGGTTACGGGACCGCCCTACCAGCAGGTGAAGCCCGAGAATCTTAGTTGCGACCGCTACGGCGAGACCGCTTTGTGCACGTTCGAACTGGATAGCGCCGACGCCCTGGGGCGCAGGACAATCCTGCTACGCAAAGAGGGGGATGGGTGGAAAATCGCGCATATCCACGCATCCAACATCTATCGCTGATCACCCCGCGGGCGCGGATGGTCCTCCCGGGATATCGGCCTTGCAGAGCCCCGAGCGGTTGAGCAATTCGCTCAAATCCTTCACGGCAAGGCTTAGCTGGACCACCTCCTGTTCGCGAAGCTGGTCGAGCTTCTGGTGGAGCAATTCGATCTCCAGCTCGGCCTTGATGTTGATCTTGTAATCATTCTCGGCGGCCTTGCGGTCGATGTCCTGCTGGCGATTCTGCGCCATCATGATGATCGGCGCGGCGTAAGCAGCCTGGAAGGACAGAGCGAGGTTGAGCAGGATGAAGGGATAGGGGTCCCATTGCCTGATCCAGGCGGTGACGTTGAGCACCACCCAGAAGGTCAGCAGCACCGACTGGATGATGATGAAGCGCCACGAGCCCATGCCCGCCGCCACCCCGTCGGCGACGCGCTGGCCCAGTGTGAGATCGTCCTCCGCTGTAGGATCCCTTTGCCGCAGCTTGCGGCGGAGCTCGCGGAGTTCGTCGAGCAGCGTGAGTTCGGCGTCGTGGAGGCCTTGGCGGACGACGGGCAGACTGGGCGTGGTCATGCGAGACCCTTTTGCGATGTCGGGTCAGCCGCGATGGCGGAAGATCCGGGCTAGGGTCTTGAGGTGAGCATCTCTCCGGCCGCCTAGTCAACCGGCTCGTGATGGCGGGTGGCGGGGCGCAGCAGCAGGGCAAAGGCCGCGACATGTGAGATCATCAGGATCGGAACGTAGATCATCACAATCGCGTAGGTCGCGCCCAATTCGCCCGCGGCCGATGGAAGGTCGAGCCGGACGCCGTGATAATAATCGACCAGGATATCGGTCGCCCCAACCAGATTGAAGGCGAGCACCGACGACCAGAAGAGCCGACGAATGCGGATAGTCGCCATCGCCGCCATCGCCAGAAGCCCCGTCGCAAGATCGCCATAAGCGGCGAAAGATGCGAAGCCGGGCGGCAGGGCCCGGCCGGTGACGCCGGGAAGGATGAAAACCAGCCCGAAGAAGCGGAAGCTGTGCAGCATTGCGATCAGCCGCTGCGCCTCCACCCGATCCATCGCTCGCAGGCGGGACCAGATGGCGGGCCAACAGAAGAGCCAGCAGACATAGCCCAGGATCAAATGGATATTGAAGATGATCGAGGGTGGCATGGAATCTCCTGTGAACGCGTGCCGCGCCGACGCCGCGCCGGAGATTTAAGCCCGCTTCCAAGCTTCGACTATTCGGTTTAATGGTTACAGGTTGTGAAGAAAAACTACACAGTTCGGCACGGTGCGCTCGAGGGTGTCGAGGCATTTCTGGCGGTAGCGCGGCGCCGCAATTTCCGGCGCGCGGCGGCCGATCTCGGCGTTACGCCGTCAGCGGTGAGCCAGGCGATCCGGGCGATCGAGGCGCGGCTGGGTGTCGCATTATTCGTGCGGACGACGCGCAGCGTGGGGCTGACCGAGGCGGGGCAAAGATTCCTCGACCGCGCCGGCCCCGCTTTCGAGGAACTGGCCGCCGCGGGCGAGACTGCGCGCAATCTCGGCCAGCGGCCGACTGGGCTCCTGCGCCTCACGCTTCCCCGCTCGGTCGTGCCGCTGATCATCGAGCCGATGCTCGCCTCTTTCTGCCAAGCCTATCCGGATATTGAGCTGGAGCTCGCCGCGAGCGACGAAATGGTCGATCTCGCGAGCGGCGGATTCGACGCCGGCATCCGGATGGGCGAGTTTATCGCGCCCGACATGGTCGCGGTCCGGTTGACGCCGTCCTTTGCCTGGACGGTGGTTGGGAGCCCCGATTATATTGCGCAGCACGGTCGTCCCGAGCGTCTGCAGGACCTGCGCGGGCATGCCTGCCTCCGCCTGCGCCGCTCCAGCGGCTTGATCGCGCCTTGGCATTTTACCGAGGGCAACAAGCCGGTCGAGGCGAGCTTTTCCGGCCCGCTGATCGCGCATGATTATCCGACCTTGCTGGGGGCGGCGATGCGCGGCGTAGGCTTGGCGCAGGTGCCGCAGCCGCTCGCCCAGCGCGGTATCGCCGAAGGAACGCTCGAACCAGTGCTGGCCGGCATTGCGGCAATGACGCCCGGGGTTTTCCTGTATCACCCGGGCAAGCGCCAGGTTCTGCCCAAGCTGCGGGCCTTCATCGATCACATGAAAAGCGCGGCGTGATCGTCCGATAGCGTCGGCTCAGAAGATCGGATCGTCCT
>Ga0207677_10000211_pt1 | contig 46566 bp, 46 predicted proteins | sample KBSMisM42_FD_184311 | JGI IMG/M metagenome (GOLD analysis project Ga0207677, IMG submission 184311) | Miscanthus rhizosphere microbial communities from Kellogg Biological Station, Michigan, USA - KBS Miscanthus M4-2 (SPAdes) (version 2) | ecosystem: Host-associated > Plants > Roots >...
CGAAGCCGATCCGTCCTACTCGGCCATCTTCGGCGAGTACACCGCCGTGATCAACGATTACGTCCGCCGCGAGCTGAAGTTCGACACCGACCTCCCGTACGAAATTCTGACCGGCAAGGTCCGCCCTTGGAACTACGACCGCGCCCAGAACCGCTACGTCGACGTCGCCGAAACCCTTCGCGGCGCCATCGCCCAGAACCCGTTCATGAAGGTCTTCGTCGCCAACGGCTACTACGACTTGGCCACCCCCTTCGCCGCCACCCGCTACACCTTCGCCCGCATGCAACTCGATCCCGATCTGCGCAAGAACATCTCGATGGACTACTTCGAAACCGGCCACATGGTCTATATCGACCGGAAAGCGCAGGCGCGATTGAAAAAGGATGTGGACGACTTCATACGGGCGAACGCGAACGTGCAGTAGGCACACGTAGCGCCGGCGGCTCGGCGGCACGTATCACGGTTGCCAGCGAGCCGCTGGCGGTACAGCCGGCGAGCCGCCGGCGCTACGAATCAATGCGCTACCATGCGCGGCGCATGGTCCGCATCCTCGTCACCAACGACGACGGCATCTACAGCGAAGGGCTCCGGAAACTGGCGGATGCCTGTCTGCGCATCGACGGTGTCGAGGTCGTCATCGTCGCGCCGGACCGCGAGCAGAGCGCGGCCTCGCATGCGCTCACGCTGAACCGTCCGCTGCGGATGCTCAAGCTTCGCGAGAATGAATACATCGTCGACGGCACGCCAGCCGATTGCGTCAACCTTGCCGTGCTCAAGCTGATGCGCGACGACCGTCCCACTCTCGTCGTCTCCGGCATCAACTTCGGCCCCAACCTCGGCGATGACGTCACCTACTCCGGCACCATCTCCGCCGCGTTCGAAGGCGCGCTGCTCGACGTGCCGTCGATCGCGTTTTCCACGCTCGTCGGCGAAGGCTTTTCATTCGAACGCTGCGCCGAGTTTGCGGAGAAGCTGATCCGCTGGGCGCTCGACCACCACCGCGATCCGCACATCATCCTCAACGTCAACTTCCCCGTCGAGTTCAGCGGCGTTCGCGTCGCGCGACTCGGCAACCGCATTTACGCCGGCGACATCCTCGAGCGCGCCGATCCGCGCGGCCGGACTTACTACTGGATCGGCGGCGGCAAACCGACGTGGCGTCCCGGCGAGGACACCGATTTCGAAGCAGTCGAAGAAGGCTGCATCGCCATCACGCCGCTGCACCTCGACCTCACCCATCACGAATCGATTCCGCGGCTCAAATCGCTCGAGGATCTTCTTGGCCACGCAGCGAAGGGATAGCGCGCCGCAGCCGGACTTTGCGCACCTGCGCGCGCGCATGGTGCAGGACTACGTCGCCAGCCGCGGCATCAAGGACGAGCGAATCCTGCAGGCGATGCGCGACGTGCCGCGGCATCTCTTCGTGCCGACGCTCGTGGCCGCGAAGGCCTACGGCTCCGGCGCGCTGCCGATCGGCGCGAAACAGACCATCTCGCAGCCGTACATCGTGGCGCGCATGATCGAACTGCTCGATCTCACCGGCAAGGAAAAAGTCCTGGAGATCGGCACCGGCACCGGCTACCAGGCCGTCGTCCTCTCCAAACTCTGCGCGAAAGTGTTCTCCATCGAGCGCGTCAACGAGCTCGCCCTGCGCGCCGCTGAATTGATTCGCACGCTGAAGATTTACAACGCCTCGGTCAAAGTATTCGACGGCACCTACGGCTGGTCGGATCAGGCGCCGTTCGATCGCATCATCGTCGCCGCGGCAGCGCCCGAGGTGCCGAAGCCGCTGCTCGAACAACTCTCGCGGACCGGCAAGCTGGTCATCCCGATCGGAGAGGCTGGCAATCAACGGCTGGCGCGCGTGATGCGCGTCGGGACGCGCGTCCAGATCGAAGACTGCGGCACCGCGGAGTTCGTGCCGCTGGTGGGAAAATTCGGCTGGAAAGAGTAGCTGGCGCCGCTCTTGAACGTCCCCATCCGTGCGCGCGCGCCGTCTGCTCATCATCACGGCCATCGTCTCGTCGCTCCTCGGCGCGGTCGTAGCGTGGCTCGTTCTCACGGTCCCGAATGATCTCCAGGCCGGCGCGATGCTGAGAGCCGCGCGAAAGGACGTCGCCGCCGGACACAACGACAAAGCGCGTCAGAAGCTCTCGCGGATCATTCAGCAATATCCGCGAACCGACGCTGCTGCTGCGGCGACCGTGGCGCTCGCCACAATCGCCGATAGCGAACGGCATGCGCTAGCAGCGTCGATCGAAAACTTCCGCAAGACCTCGGAAGCACAACAGAAGCAGATTACCGACCTCACGGCGCGCGTCGACACGCTCGCCGCGTCGCCTCCACCGCAACCGGTCACGGTGCAGGCGCCGGCTCCAGCGAAGAAAACGGCCGTCCATCACTCGCGCCGCAAACGGCGCCGCTAATTGAATACAATCCCGCGAACATGGCGAAGGAACTGCGCATCATCAAAATTCACGGCAAAGTCCAGGGCGTCGGCTATCGCTTTTTCGCCACGCGCGTGGCGCGCCGCCTCGGCCTCAAAGGGACCATCGAAAACATTCGCGACGGTTACGTCGAAGCGATCGTCGAAGGTGAGAAGGGCGTCATCGACGAATGGATCGAGGAGTTGAAGGAAGGGCCGAGGTACGCCGAGGTCACGAACATCGAGCAGGAGACGAAGGATTACACCGGACGGCTCGGTGACTTCGATGTGAAGTTCTGATGGATCTGCGACCCTTCATTCGCGACGTTCCCGATTTTCCAAAGCCCGGCATCGTCTTCAAAGACATCACGCCGCTGCTCCGTTCGCACGAAGCGCTCGACTACATCTCGCACGCGCTGGCCGAGCCGTTCAAAAACTCCGGCGTGACGAGCGTGGCCGCGATCGAATCGCGCGGCTTCATCTTCGGCAGCGGCGTCGCGCGCGTTCTCGGCTGCGGCTTCGTGCCGATCCGCAAGCCCGGCAAACTGCCGTGGAAAACGCGCCGAAGCGAATACACGCTCGAATACGGCAGCGGCATCCTGGAGATTCATGACGATGCGCTTACCGCCGACGACCGCGTTCTGCTCATCGACGACCTGCTCGCCACCGGCGGCACCGCTGCCTGTGCGGCAACGCTGGCGCGCGAATGCGGCGCCACCGTAGTCGCCGCCGGATTCGTCATCGAATTGAAGTTCCTCGATGGGCGCGCGAGACTCGAGGACGTTCCTGTTCACTCACTGCTTGCGTATGACTGAAGGGTGAAGAGTGAAAGGTGAAGAGTGAAAAAGGCCATCTCGCGCCTGCCTTTTTTCACTCTTCACTCTTCACCCTTCACTCTTAAAAAATGTACGACCTCATCGTCATCGGCTCCGGACCGGCGGGCGAGAAGGGCGCTGCGCAGGCGGCGTACTTTGGGAAGAGTGTCGCTCTCATCGAGCGCGAGCCGGTCCTCGGCGGCGCGTGCGTCAACACCGGCACCATTCCGTCGAAGACGCTGCGCGAGTCGGCGCTGGCGCTTTCCGGATTCCGGCAGCGCGGCTTCCGCGAAGGCGCGATCGACATCAACATCAACTGCATCACCGTCGCCGATTTCATGTACCGCAAAGACCACGTCGTCGCGCACGAGTGGAAGCGGATCGACGACAACCTGCGGCGCCACAAAGTCGATCGCTACCAGGGCACGGCGCGCTTCGTCTCGCCAACGCGCGTGGCTATTACGAACGCCGTCGGTGAACAGGTCATCGACGGCAGCGTCGTCCTCATCGCCACCGGCTCCTCGCCGCATCGTCCCGATCACGTCCCGTTCGACGGCGACGTCATCTGCGACAGCGACACCATCCTCGGCATCGACCGCATTCCCGCGCGCATGGCCGTCGTCGGCGCGGGCATCATCGGCGTCGAGTACGCGGCGATGTTCGCGGCGCTCGGTGTGGAAGTGCATCTCATCGACGGCCGCACGTCGCTGCTTCCGAACATCGACCGCGAGATCGTGCGCATCCTTCTCGGCGAGTTCCAGAATCGCCTCGGCATCACCATGCACCTCGGCATGGACGTCGCGTCGATCGAACGCTGCGGCCACCAGGCCTCGCTGACGCTGAAAGACGGCCAGTGCATGGTCATGGACAACGTCCTCTACGCGGCCGGCCGCTCGAGCAACGTCGAGGATCTCAACCTCGACGGCGCCGGCGTGAAGACCGCCGCGCGCGGACTGATCACGGTAAACGACGACTACCAGACCTCGGTGCCGAACATCTACGCCGCCGGCGACGTGATCGGCTTTCCGGCGCTCGCATCGACGTCGATGGAGCAGGCGCGCGTGGCCATGGTTCACGCGTTCGATCTCAAATACAAAACGAAAGTCGCGCCGATTCTGCCGTACGCGATCTACACGATCCCCGAGGTGGCCACGGTCGGATTGAACGAAGAGGACTGCCGCAAGAAGGACATCGCGTGCGCCGTCGGCCGCGCGTTCTACCGCGACAACGCGCGCGGCGAGATCATCGGCGACGTCAAGGGACTGATCAAACTCGTCTTCGACCCTGAGTCGCGCAAACTCCTCGGCGTGCACATCATCGGCGAGGGCGCGTCCGAACTGCTGCACATCGGCATGATGGTCATGCAGTTCGGCGGAACGATCAACGCGTTCATCGACTGCGTTTTCAATTTTCCCACCGTGAGCGAGGCGTACAAATACGCGGCCTACGACGGTCTCGGCACGATCAACCGCAAGAAGACCGTCGAGCAGGAGCTGATATGAGGCAGATCGGCGAGATCATCGAAGGACATCCCCTCTTTCACGTTCCATCAACCGCCAGCGTCCGCGACGTCGCGCGCACGATGAGTGAACGCAACATCGGTGCGATCGCGGTGCTCGACTCCGGCAAACTGGTCGGCATCTTCTCCGAGCGTGACGTCCTCACGCGCATCGTGGCCGAGGGACGAAATCCGGATGACACGCGCGTCGAGAGCGTGATGACGAAAGACATCATCGTCGCCGCGCCGGCCGACGACATCAACGACGCGCTGCAGAAAATGCACGAATGCAATTGCCGCCATCTGCCGGTCGTACAAGGCGGCAACCTCGTCGGCATGATCTCCATCCGCGATCTGCTCAAAGTCGACGATGACGCCAATCGCGCAAAGGCAACGTTCCTGCGCGAGCTGGTGACGTACTCGCCCGATTACGAGACGTAGCGGCATGCTTTCGACGCCGGAGGCGTCACGTATGGTAGCCGGTGGTCCGAGCGAAGCGAGCGACCACCGGAAAACGTGCGCGATTTGAATTCAACCCCGGATGGGGTTGCGTATCAAATACCAGGCGGCGTGAATTTTCTCCGTGACCCCTGCCGGGTTCAAACTACTTCGCGAATCGTGAAACCGGTGGTCGCTCGCTTCGCTCGGACTACCGGCAACCGTACGACGCCTCCGGAGTTGAGCGCGCGTTATCCCAATCGCAGATTCACCATCGGCGAATCTTTGGTCACGTGGACATTCGGCTGCAGTTCGAACGAATCGTCCGTGTCGCTGGCGCCGCCGAGGAGGAGGCAGAGACGGGCTAGTTCCTTGAACGCGGCGGGCTCGCCGGTGAACGTCACGCCGGCGGCGTCGGCTCGCACGGTCAGCGGCGTCCGCATCAGGCCGTCCAGCGCCATCATGGCCAGGTCGTAATTCATTCGTCTTCTCCCCGGTAAACCACGGAGTTTTTCTCCGTCTCCTGCAGCAGGATTTCGTGCAGCGTGCCCTCGGTGATCGCAGGCGCGAGCTGTTGCCAGAACGCGCGCGCCAGATTTTCCGCCGTCGGAATCACGCCCTGCAGAAAATCGACGTCCTCGTTCAGGTTTGTGTGATCGACGCGATCGATGATGCGCCGCCGGACGACGTCCTTCAGCAGCTTGAGGTCGATCACCATGCCGGTCTCGGGATCGATCTTTCCCTTCACGCTGACGTGGATCACGTAGTTGTGGCCGTGGCCGCGCGGGTTGTCGCACTTTCCATAGACGCGGCGATTCCACTCCGCGTCGTACTTCGGATTATTCAACCGGTGCGCGGCCGAGAACGTGAGTCGGGCGGTGATGATCATGAGTGAAATCTACAACGTCACGCCGGCCAGCGCCGCGCGGATCTCGTTCTGCTGCTCGGCCAGCTTCTGCCGGATCTTCAGGAATCGCGCGTCGCTCTGCAGGAATCCGAACAGCGGATTGGCGAGGATGTAGCTCGCCGTCGGCTCCTTGCGCGCCACGACACGGTCGAGCGCATCGTTCACGCCGCGGGCGTCGCCGTTCATGGCCGCGATGTCGGCAACGCTCGTCCAATAGTCGTCGCCCGGCTTCGAGGCCGGCTCCGCGGCTTTCAGTTCCGAGGCGGCCGCGGACTTGTTGCCGGATTGCGCGGCGAGATACGCCTTCAGAATGTGCGCGCCGTAATTCGGATCCGACTGCTCGAGCTTCTTCAGCTCCACGTCGGCGATCTCCGTCGAATGCCGCAGAACGGCGATGCGTCCGATCTTCAGCGCGAGCGACGGATTGCGCGGCAGGCGCTGCTCCTCCTCGTAATACTTGTCGGCAGCAGCGTCAATGCGCCCTGAAGCGACGAGCGCGTCGGGAGCGTGGACGGCACCCGTGTCGGAAGTGCCGACGCGTTTGACCGCGGCGGTGAAGCGATCGTTGTCGCCGGCGGCGAGTGCGTAATGTCCGATGGTGTTGAGCGCGTCGGGGTCGGACCGATCGTGCTGCAGCACCGCCGCGTACGAGGTGAATGCGGAAGGGAGATCGCCCGTGGCCAGGCTCGCACGCGCGACTCGGCGCGACGCGTCGAGATTCGCGGGATCGAGCGCGACGACCTGCTTCGCGGCCGCGACGGCATCGGCATCCTTCCCTTTCGCATCGAAGAAGCGGAACGCCAGCAGTTGCGCCGGGAGAAAGCGCGGATCTGCTTTGATCGCGTTTTGCAGCGCAGCGCCGGTTTTCGCATCATCGTTCGCCGCGTTCGCGACGACCGCGTCCGCGAACGCGTTGTAGGCATCGGCGCTCGCCGCGCGGCGATCCGGAATCTTCAGATCGCCGGCGATCCAGGAGACGAGCGATTGAATCCCGCTCGACGCGTCGATCAACGGTGCGGACTGTCCCTCGGCCAGCTTCTTCGAATCGGTGACCGGCACGATCTGCGGCGCCGCGGCGCCGCCGGTCAGTTTCGCCGTGTATGCGCCGATGTCCACTCCCTTCGCGTCGACGACGCGCACCTCGGGGAACGAGCGGAGGATCTCGATCGCCGCGAGCCGGATCGCATCTCCTCGCTGCTGCAACAGCGGATCGGGCGGCTCGACGCGGAACGGCTCGATCACGATCTTGCGAGGCGTCGCCGCCGTTGCTGGAGCCGGACCGGACTTCTTCACCACGACCGGAACGTCGTCGTGATTCCGGTTGCGCATCCAAACAAAGCCCGACGCGCCGCCAAGCACGATGATTGCGGCCGCCGCAATCGAAGCGAAAAGTTTCCGCTTCTTTGTCCGCTTCAACCGAGCGTTGGCCTCGGCTTCTGCCGCAGCAGCGACGCGCGCGGCCTCTTCCGCTTCCTCCGCCGCGCGTTCGGCCGCTTCGGCCGCCTCGCCCTCGGGCGCGATCGTGAACAGCTTCACTCCCGCGCGTGCGCCCGCATCGCGCAGGCGCGGTCCGACGCGTCCCTTCTTCACGAACGCTTCGGTTATGTACAGCTTCGCGGCGTCGAGCTGCTGGAGAATCTCGTACGCTTTTTCGACCGCCGGTCCGGCCGCGGCGCCATCATGCGTTTCGACCTCGCCGTAGTGCAGCAGCAGACGCACCGGAATCGGCTCGCCATCCTGCTGCTCGGGCGAAAAGTCGAACGCTCCTTTTCGTCCCGCCTCGAGCGCGTTCTCCAACGACGGCAGCTCACCGACAAAGCGCGGCCCGAAAGGATCGGCGATCTGTCCGTCGAAAAGGTAGACAGCCTCGCCGAGGATCTGCTGCATGCGCGCAGCGGACTTGGCGGCGGCGGCAGGATCGACCGCGTTCACGTCATCGTGATTGGCGATGTCGGCAGCCAGGATGATCGACTGCCTCGCCTGCACGGCATGACGCGCGGTCGCAACGGCGTTGAGCGAAGCGCGGGCAATCTCGTTCGCCCACTCCACGACGGTACCGTCCACTTTAACGATTTCGTCGATGATCGCTTTCGCGTCTTTGGAGCGTCGATATGGATCGCGAAAAAAACATTTGCCCGTGACGTTGAGAACGGCGTTATCGATTTTGGGATTGATCGCCTTCGGGGAAGGCGGCTGCTCGTTGACGATCTTGTGCGCGATTTCCCCGGCGGTCGGTGCGAGGAACGGGCGGCGGCCGGTGGCGACCTCGTACATCACCACGCCCATGGAGAAAACATCGGTCTGCGGCGTGACCTGTTGATTCGTAATCTGCTCGGGCGCCATGTAGCTGACGGCGTTCGCATCGTTTCCCTTTTGCGAGAACGAAGTCGCCTGTCCTTCGCGCCGCGGCAGAAAGGTCAGCGCGTTGAGGCCCGCCACTTTCACCTGGCCGTTTGCGGCGACGAGCACCGAATCGCCGGCGATGTTGAGGTGCAGGACGTTCCTGGCCTGCATCAGCTTCACGGCATCGGCGAGCTGATAGATGACGCGAAAGAATTCAGTCCGATCGGCGGCGCGCCCTCGAAATGCTGTGGACACCGGAAGGCCATCGAACCACTCCATGATCATCACCAGCGCGTCATCAGCCGGACAGATCTCGAGGATCGTGACGAGCGACGAGTGATAGAGCGCCGCGCCCTGCCGGATTTCGCGGATGACCGCCTCGCGGCGCGCCGGATCGCGCGGCAGTTGTTTCGTCAGAACTTTCAGCGCGACCGTCTTGCCGTTGCGCGTATCTTCGGCGCGCCACACCGAGGCGCCCACACGCTCGAGAAGCCGGAACGACAGAATCGTCCCGCCTGCGACGAACGGATCGATGGTGGACATGTGCGCGAATTATATTGCGCGAAGATGCAGCAGGTCCGCGCCGCCTTCCACCGTCTCGCCGGCCTTCACGTAAATCTCGTCGACGACGCCGTCCGCGGGCGCGGGAATCTCGTTCTCCATCTTCATCGCCTCGAGCACGAGCAGGCCGGCGCCGCGGCGAACCTCGGAGCCTTTCTCAACCAACACGCGCGCGATGCGGCCGGGCATGAGCGCCTTGATGATGCCGCTGTCGCCGAGGTGATCGGCGCCGCGCTTGCGGCGAAGAGCGAGCGGATCGACGATCTCGATGTCCAGCCGCGACGCGCCGATCGTGATCTGGTGCGTCAACCCTTCGCGATGATGCGCGAGCAAAAACTGCGTACCGTCTTCGAGCCGCAGCGATCGCAATCCGCCGGCGGTGATCATGTCCGCGGTGATCCAGCGCTCGTCGACCTTCACTCGGTACGTGCTGCCATGCCGCTCCACTTCGAGCGGAATCTCTTCGTCGCGATAGCGGGCGGTGAAAATCAATCGCGCCCCCGCGTCGCTTCGATGCGCGCCGCCTGCCGCCAGCGCGACACGATTTCTTCCGGCAGGCGCACGTTCTGCGCATCTTCGAATGCGACGATCGCCGCGGCGACCAGCGCGGCATCGCGCGTGGCGTCATCGGCCGGACGATGTTCGAGATCGAGTTGCGGCAGGACGCGGTCGATGAAGCCGGTATCGAAATTCGCGGCGCGGAAATCGGAGTGCTGCATGAGGAATGTGAAAAAAGGAATCGTGGTGCGAATGCCGTCGACGCGGTACTCCTGCAGCGCGCGCAGCATGCGGTCGATTGCCTCGCCTCGCGAGCCGGCGTGTGCGATGAGTTTCGAAAGCATCGGGTCGTAGTACACGGGCACCGTGTAACCGGCATAAACCCCGTTGTCGTTGCGGACGCCCGGCCCTTGCGGAAGATCGAGATGGCGAATCAACCCCGGCGATGGCGCAAAGTTCCTGGCCGGATCCTCGGCATAAACGCGGCACTCGATGGCGTGTCCGTTCGGCGCGAGATCGCTCTGCGCGATTCCCAGTTTCTCGCCCCGCGCGACGCGCAACTGCGCTTTGACGAGGTCGATGCCCCACACCATCTCCGTGACCGGGTGCTCGACCTGCAACCGCGTATTCATTTCGAGGAAGTAGAACTGCTTATCCGGCCCCATCAGGCATTCGATCGTGCCGGCGGAGTAGTAGTTGACGGCTGCGGCGGCCTTCACTGCCATCGCGCCGAGCTGCGCGCGCAACTCGGCGTCGACCACGGGCGACGGACTCTCCTCGACGACTTTCTGATGCCGCCGCTGCAACGTGCATTCGCGCTCGCCGACATGGACGATGTTGCCGTGCTGATCGCCGAGAACCTGCACTTCGATGTGCCGGGGCGAGGCGACGAATTTCTCCGCGTAAACGGCGGCATCACCGAAGAACGATTGCGCTTCACTGGTGACGCGATCGAAGGACGGTCGCAGGTCTTCCCCGCGTTCTACCAGCCGCATCCCTTTTCCGCCGCCGCCGGCCGAGGCTTTGATCATGATCGGAAAACCGGCCTCGCGCGCGAACGCCTCGATCTCGTCGAACGACTTGACCGCTTCCGTCAGCCCCGGAACGACCGGAACGCCCGCGGCCTGCATGCGCTGCCGCGACTCGGTCTTCGATCCCATCCCCTCGATCGATTCCGGCGACGGGCCGATGAAGATGATGCCGGCATCGCGACAGGCACGCGCGAAATTCGCGTTCTCCGCGAGGAAGCCGTAGCCGGGATGGATCGCCTCCGCGCCGGTCTTTTTCGCGGCGTCGAGGATGCGGTCGATGCGCAGGTAACTCTCGCGCGACGGCGCCGGCCCGATCGGCATCGCTTCGTCGGCGTGAAGAACGTGCAGCGCGGCGCGATCCGGCTCGGAGTAAACAGCCACCGTCGGGTAGCCGACCTCGCGGCAGGCGCGCATGACGCGGACCGCGATCTCGCCGCGATTCGCGACCAGGACTTTCATCGCGGCGCATTGTAATCGCTGCTAACATCCGCGCCCATGGCAGAGGAACCGTTACACGACCAGCGCACGCAGATCCTTTCCGGCGTCGTCAAAACACTGCTCGACGATCTGAAGAACGGATCCGGCGACAAAGATCGCCGCCGCCAGGTCGAGGAGTGGATGCGCACGCTGGCCGAGAAGTATCCGGAGTTCCAGATCGAGACCGGCCTGCGCGACTACTACCTCGCCGAAGCCGAACGCCTGCGCATCGATTTCGAGAAAGCCGTCGAGCTCAACGAAAAGCTCGCCCTCGGGCGCTCGATCGAAGGATTCCTCGACCGCGCCGCAGACTACGCGAAGCGTATCGCCGAGAAGTAGATCGCAATCCGTTCCCAAAATGGGAAGGATCGTTCCTGAATCGGGAACGAGACAAAAAAAGCCCGCGTCGCCGCGAGCTGATTTTTTCTCTGGTGCCCAAGGCCGGACTCGAACCGGCACGGATTTCTCCACACGCCCCTCAAACGTGCGCGTCTACCAATTCCGCCACTTGGGCTTTAAAGAACGCTGCTACTTCTTGGCTGGAGCTGACGGCGCCGAGGGTGCGCCGCTCATGACCGAGGAGCGAGGGCGAGCCTGAATGATCGCCAGCGTGAGCGAGGTGATGACAAAGAGGCAAAAAAACGCGGTCGTCAGCTTGTGCAGAAGCGTGGTCGCGCCGCGCGCGCCGAATGCGGTCTGCGAGCCGCCACCGCCGAACGCGCCCGCGAGGTCCGCCCCCTTCCCCTGTTGCAGAAGGACGACGAGGATCAGGAACAGGCTGATGACGATGTGCAGAATGACAAGAAGTACGATCATGGATTCTCCGAAGCGAAGCTGCTAACGGGACAAGGGGGCGAATTCTTCCCGGAAAGGCACCGGGTGTCAAGGCTGCCGCGGAAGCCTCTTCATCGCCTCGGCCAGCGCCAGAAACTTCTTCGAATCGAGGCTCGCGCCGCCGACGAGAAAGCCGTCGATGCGGCCATGCTCGATGAGGTCATCGACGTTGTCCGGCGTCACGCTGCCGCCGTAAAGAATCGGTGAGCGTGTCGCGAGTTCGGCGGGCCAGAAGTGTTCCAGCGCACCGCGAATGGCCTCGACGATCTCGGCGACCATCGCGCCGGTGGCGTTGCGTCCGGTGCCGATCGCCCAGATCGGCTCGTAGGCGACGATGACTTCGTTCGCATTCGCGAGCTGCGGCACGGCGGCGGCGCAAATCTGGCCGGAACAAAAGCTGACCGCGTGACCGCGTTCGCGTTGCTGCTCGTTCTCACCGATGCAGAGGATGGGCGTGAGGCCGGCGTCGATGGCCATCGCGAGCTTGCGGGCGATGAGCGCGTCGTCTTCGCCGTAAATCGTGCGCCGTTCGGAATGACCGACGATGACGAAACGCGCGCCGCAATCGCGCAGCATGTCGGCGGAGATTTCGCCGGTGAACGCGCCGGACTTCTGATCCGCACAGTTTTGCGCGCCGGCATTCGCGAACTTTGCGGCGACGTCTTTCAGATAAACGTACGGCGGCGCGACGACGACGTCGGCGCCATCCATCGCGTCGAGAAACGATGCGACACTTTCCGGCGGAACGTTCATCTTCCAGTTGGCGATGAGATAGCGGTTGGGCATCGGGCGGGGAGTTTATCGCCTACGACGACAGCGAATAGCAGTTCTTGCCTGCGCGCTTCGCTTCGTACAGCCGCTCGTCCGCGCGGCGGATCAAATCCGCTGCGGTGGTGTCGGTGCGCTGGTAGTCGGCGATGCCAAGGGAAATCGAGCAGCGGATCGAGCCTTCGTCGTCGGCGGGAATGGTCAACATACGTACTTTCTGCAGGATGCGGTCGGCAACGGCGCAGGCGCCGCCGAGGTCCGTGTGCGGCAGGATGATCGCGAACTCGTCGCCGCCGAATCGCGCGAAAAGATCGGGAGGACGCAGCGTCTCGCGCACCGCGCCGCAGAGCTCCGACAAGACGACGTCGCCAACCGTGTGGCCGAAGTTGTCGTTAATGGCCTTGAAGTCGTCGATGTCAAACATCAGGAGGCTCAAAGGTAACGAGTAGACACGCGCGCGCTCCATTTCCTGCGGCAGCTGGCGGCGGAAGTAGCGCTTGTTGGCGATGCCGGTAAGGTCATCGGTGTCCGCCAGGCCCTGGATCTGTTCGCGCGCGCTGAGCTGGCCGATGAGCAGCGACACCTGCGCGGCGAAGATCTCCACGATCTGCCGCTCCTGCTCGTCGAACGGCTCGCCGCGATAGACGAGCAGCACGCCGCTGCTGCGATTCTCGACGGTGATGACGGCGTGCGTGGAGTGCTCGATGCTGTCTGCAGCTCCTCGGCGGGGCAGATCGCAGCGCTCCGCTTTCACGATCACGTCCGCGGCGGCGAACGAAACGGGGATCATCGTCTCCAGCGTGCGGCGCAGACTCTCGATCAGCGGCGGCGCGATGAGTGAGCCCGCCCCTTCGCGCGTGACGACGTAAAGATCGAGGTTCTGCTCGAGCATCACCGCGGCGGCGAGATCGAAATCGATGGCGTGGTCGAGCGCGCGGAACGACGACACGAAGAGGTCGGCGATGTTGCCGGCGCGCGTCGCGGGGCCGGTGAGCTCGCGGATCAGCGACAGAACCCCGGCGATCGGTTGCTGCTCATCACGTCTCACGGATGGCTGAATTATACGGAGCACCTATAATCCGATGCCATGACCATGCCCGAGGCTGAGGCGATTCCATTCGAGCCGCAGGACTTACGCGGCGAGCGCCTCCTCGTTCTGGCCCCGCATCCGGACGATGAAGTGATCGGTTGCGGCGGCGTAGTGGCGCTGCATCTGCGCGAGGGCCGCAAGGTGCACGTGGCCGTGGCCACCGATGGCGCGCAGGCCGGCGACACCGCGCAGCGCGAGTCGGAGTCGCGCGCGGCGCTGGCGCTTCTTGGCGATGTCAGCATCGAATTTCTCCGTTTTCCGGATCGCAAGCTATCCGGCCAGCGTGAATTAAATGATCGGATAGCGGCGATTCTTCGTGAATGGAAGCCCGATCTGATCGCGGTCCCGAGCCCACTAGAGATCCATCCCGATCACATCGCGCTGTCGCGCGCCTTCTGCGATCTGATCGCGCGCGACGCTTCGCTCTTCGCCGATCTGGCCGTGGCGCGCGTTGCGTTTTACGAAGTCAGCGCGCCGCTGCGGCCGAATGCGCTCGTCGACATCACCTCGGTTGCCGACGCGAAATACGCGGCGATTGAAACGCATCAGTCGCAGGCAACCCTTCACGATTACACGTCGTACGCGCGTGCGCTCAATGTCTGGCGAACGATGACGCTGCCTCCCCATGTGAAGTTCGCCGAGGCGTATTGGACGATTTCGCTGCCGTCGCTGCGCACGACGCCGTTCAGCGCACTGCGCGAGGCGATGGGTCCGATACGAATCGACGTCGTAGACGAGCCGTTGCCGATCAGCGTGATCGTGCGGACGAAAGATCGGCCGGCGCTTCTGGCCGAGGCGATCGCGTCGATTCGCGCGACCGGGTATCCGGCGGAGATCGTGGTGGTGAATGACGGTGGCGCGCATCAGACCGTTGATGGCGTGACGCTGGTCGAGCACGAGACCTCGCGCGGCCGTTCCGCGGCTGCGAATGCCGGCGTGCAGGCGGCGAAAAATGAGTACGTCGCCTTCCTCGACGACGACGATCTCTACTATCCCGAGCACCTTTCGACGCTCGCGAATGCTGCGCGCGGATCGAATGCCGCCGGTTGGTACAGCGATGCCGTCTCCGCGTTCATCGACGGAGCAAGCCGCGAGCCGATGCGCATCTACGCGCGCGATTTCGATCGCGAACTTTTGCTCGTCGACAACTACATCCCGCTCCCTACCCTGCTCTTCCGCCGCGTCGATTTTCTCGACCTCGGCGGGTTCGATGAGGATTTCGATCTCTTCGAGGACTGGGACTTTCTGATTCGGCTGTCGCAGCGCGGCGACTTCGTTCACGTTCCGCGCATCACCTGCGAGATTCGCCACATCCGGGGCGGCGATTCGATCCTTCTGCAAAATCCCGAGGGATCGCCGAAGTTCCGCGATGCGCGGCTGCAGGTCTGGAAAAAGCACGCCGCGCTCATAGGCGACAACGTCTTCGCGAACGTATTCGAACGGGAGAAGCGGCGCACGGTCGCGCTGGAAGGCGATCTCGTCGAAGCACGCGGTGCGCGCGGACGCGTCGAGCAGGAAGTGGCGCGGCTCGAACGCGACAAGCAATCGCTCATCGCGCAGCTCGGCACGCTGGGCGAACGGATCAATGAAACGATGATGCGCATCAGCCACCTCGAAGGAGCGAACGCGGAAATTCGCGGGGCGCTCGATGGCGCAAATCGCGAACGCTACGCGGCGCTTGCGCGCATGGCCGAGTTCGAAACTGCGTTCGATGACAGTCAGTCCGCGCTGATCGAAGCGCAGCGCACCAACGGCGCGCTGCATGCCGAGGTCGCGAGAATGCAGAACCTGCTCGATGCGATCTTCAGGTCGCGCACGTGGAAGCTGCACACGATCGTCGAACGCGTGAAAGGGCGCGGATGACACGTGCGCTGCTCGTCTGTCCGGAGCCGCTTGGCCATCGCCAGCCCGCCGGCATCGGCATTCGATTCCTGGAGATGGCGAAGGTGCTGCTCGCCGATGGTCATGAGGTGACGCTGCTGTCGCGCGATGCGGGAGCCGTGACTGGTTGCCGCGTCGATGCAATCACTCCCGAGACGCTGCAGCGTTACACGGCTGACGCGGATGTTGCGGTGGTGCAAGGCCATGTTGCGAACGATCTCTTCGCGCATGGAAAGGCGATTCCGACAGTTGTCGATCTGTACGATCCGTTCATCGTCGAAAACCTGCATTACTACGAGTCGCGCGGCGCCGAGGTGTTCACGCACGATCACGCGACGCTGATGCAGTCGCTGCTGCGCGGCGATCTTTTCCTCTGCGCCTCCTCCGCACAACGCCTCTTTTACCTCGGCGCGCTGCTGGCCACGGGACGCGTGAATCCGATCGCATTCGAAAACGATCCGCATCTCGATGAGCTTATTCGCATCGCGCCGTTTGGCGTTCCATCCGGGAGCGCGGACGTCTCGTCCGCTGCCGATTCGCGCGAAGATGTCCTTTTCGGCGGCATCTACGATTGGTACGACCCGCCGCTCGCGATCGATGCAGTCGCTATCGCCCGCAAGTCGTTGCCGGAAATCACGCTGACGTTCACCACGCATCCCAATCCGTCGCTGACGCCGCAGGGAAGACTTGCGGACGCGATGGCGTACGTCAACGAGAAGAAATATGACTTCGTTCGTTTCGAACCGTGGGTCGCGTACGAAGAACGCGCCGCGTTTTACAGCCGCTTCGGCGCTGCGCTACTGACGTTTCCGCAGTCGATCGAGACCGACTTGTCGATGCGGACGCGCGTCTACGACTACCTCTGGGGCAGGCTTCCGATCGTGACCAGCAGCGCGCCGGGCACCGACGAGTTGCTGACAAAGTATGGAGCGGGAGTGGTGGTGCGATCGACGTCCGCAAACGATTTCGCGGAAGCGCTCGTGCAAGCGATGTGCGACGTTCACATGCGCGATGGCGCTCGACGATTCGTCGACGATCATCAGTGGCAGCGCACGCTGCAGCCACTGGTCGATTTCGTTCGCGCGCCGCGCATCGATGCACAGAAGGAAGCGTTCGCGGCAACCCTGCACGTGCCCGAGCATCCGCGCTCGTTCCTCGATCGCATCAAGCGCCGCATCGGAGGCTCGTCCTGAGCACGCCGGTCGTCGACATCATCATCGTCAACTGGAACAGCCGCGACGACACGCTGGCGTGTCTCGATGCCGTGTCGCGCCAGCTCACCGGCGACGCGATGATTACCGTCGCCGACAACGGCTCGACGGATGGCAGCATCGGCGCGATCGCCGGCCGCTATCCGGCCGTTCGTCTGCTGCCGCTCGGTGAGAATCACGGCTTCACCGGCGGGATCGCGGCGGCGCTGGCGCGTTCGCCGGCGCGCAACGTAATTTTTCTGAACAACGATGCGGTGCCCGAAGACGGCTGGCTGGCCTCGCTCGTCGACGCGATCGAGAACGCGCCCGACGACGTCATCTCCGCCGGCGGAAAAATCGTCGATCCGGCCGGCGAGTTGATCGATTTCATCGGCGGCGCACTCACGTTCGATGGCCACGCGTTTCAGAACGGATTTCGCTACCCGCTGGCGTCGCGCGACGAGCCGGCGGCCGGTTCGGATCTGCTCTTCGCCTGCGGCGGCAACATGATTTCGCGCCGCGAACCACTCCTGGCGCTGGGCGGATTCGACGACGACTATTTCGCCTATCTCGAAGACGTCGACTTCGGCTGGCGCACATGGATTGCCGGCTATCGCGCGGTCTACGAGCCGCGCGCCGTCGTCCGCCACAAGTCGAGTGCGACCAGTCAACGCCTCGGCGATTTCGAGCGCGGCGTCCTCTTCGAGCGCAACGCACTGCAGACGGCGCTGAAAAACTTCGAATCGTTGCAGGATGTCTCCGCGGCGCTCTTCACGTTCTTCGCGCGACTGCATCACTACGCCACGATGCGCAACGCGAATGCAGGCGAGCTGACGCGCGAGCCGTTCTCGAAGTCTTCCAAGTCGTCGCGCAGTCTCGCCGGCCGCATCCGGCGAAAACTCTTCGGAAGCAAGCCGCTGGCGACGATCGACGATCCGCTGACCACCATGCAGTTTCGCGCCTATGAATGGATCGCCGCGCATGGCGAGCGCATCGCCACGAAGCGCGCCGCGGTCCAGAAATTGCGCTGCCGCAGCGATCGCGAAATCTTCGAACGCTTTCCGCTGCAGATCGTGCCGACCTATCCCGGCGACGAAGCGCTCATGCGCGGCGCGCTCTTCAACCTGCTGCGAACCTCGCTTCCGTCAATCGACAGGACGCTGTCCGATATCATGCGAACGTGACGCGGTCGGCCTGGTGGCGTCGTTTTCTCGTGCGCGGCGTGTTCTGGCGGCAACTGCTTCGCTTCGCCATCCTGAACGTGCCGCCGTGGATCGAGCCGATCGTCATGGCCTTCTGGGCTGCCTTCTTTCTATTGTGGGGACCCGGCCGCCGCGGCGTGATGCGTAATTTGAAAGTGATCAAAACCGGCTCGACGTCGATCGCAAATTTCTTTCGCTGCTACCGCGTCTTCTGGAACTACGCCTGGACGATTGCCGACAATGTCCGCTTCAAAGAGTTGCGCACGATTCCCGATTGGGAGTTCGTCGGCTGGAATCATTTTCAGTCGATGCAGGCCAGCAACGGCGCGATCCTCCTCACCGCGCACATGGGCAGCTACGACCTCGGCGCGCATCTTTTCTCGGAGACTTCGACGCGCCGCATCGTGATGGTGCGCGCGCCCGAAGGGGACCCGCAGACGCGCGCATTCGAGGAACATCACGGCGCGGAAGGATTGCGCATCGAGTTCAACACGCGCGCGAAGGAGCTCGCGCTCGATCTGCTCGAAACGGTTCGCGAAGGCTCGATCGTTGCCATTCAGGGCGATCGGGTCGTCGGCCCGATCAGCACGTTGCCGGCTACGTTCTTTGGGAGACCGGCGAACGTTCCGGCCGGTCCGTTTGCGCTGGCGATGGCGGCGCGCGTGCCGATCTATCCCGTTTTCGTGGTGCGCGCCGGACGACGGCGCTACCGGCTGGTGACGTCGCGGCCGATCGAGATCACACGCAGCCGCAATCGCGACGATGATTTCGCGCGCGCCGTCGCACAGTGGATGACGGAGCTGGAGGCGGTCGTGCGCGGCCACTGGTATCAGTGGTTCACGTTCGAGCCGGCGTGGCCGGAGGCGGCGGCGTGAACGTCATCGCCGATCGTCCGGAAGCGCGCTGGCTGCCGTCGCGGCATCGCTTCGCGCTGGCGAAACTCATCGCCTTCGCGAAGTTGCGCGGGGCGCCTGCGAGCGTGAACGACGCGGAGCACCTGGTCTTCCCGATTGACCGCGATCAGACCGCGGCAGAGATGAACGGCGTGGCGATCTGGGTGTTCGTCACCACCATCTTCTACATCGCGGCGGCACTGCCGCTGATCTGGCCGGCGGCCATCATCGTCGCGATTCCGATCGCAGCAATCGTGCTGCAGTTTCCAACCGTCATCATCGGCCCGATCGTACGGATGCTGATCGGCGATGGAAATCACATCAAGATCATCTCCGTGATCGCGATGGCGCTGCTCGTGATCGCGTCGTCGTTCGTCGCCGCTTCGCATTCGTGGGCGCGGTATGCGGCGTGGTTTTTCTTCGGGGTGCTGATCGTCAACGGTGCCGCGGCGGTCGTCGTGTGGCTTTTGCGCGGACCAATTCGCACGGCGGAAGAACGATGCGCGCGCTGATTCTGTGGTTCGCGTTTTTCGCGACGCTGCTGATTCCGGTCCTGCTGTTGATCGTCTTCCCGCCATGGTTGCCGTGGTGGCCGATCGCCGTCGGCATCATGGCGCTGTCGCACGCGCTCGTGCTCTGGCCGACGCTCCGTCCGAACTCGCAGTGGCTCGGTCCGGTGATCACGAGGTTCGAATCATCGTCGAAGGAAGTGTGGCTGACGATCGATGATGGTCCGACCGATGACACACAGGCACTGCTCGATGCACTCGACGCGCGCGATGTGAAAGCAACGTTCTTCGTGAAGGGCTCGCTCTGCGCGCAATATCCGGAGCTCGTGCGGATGATGCTGACGCGCGGACATCAGGTCGCGAATCATTCGCAAACCCATCCATCCGGAGCATTCTGGTGCCTCCCGCCGAATTCGATCGCCCGCCAGATCGACGAATGCAACACGGCGCTGACGGCGATCACCGGCGAACGACCGCACCTTTTTCGCGCGCCGGTCGGAATGAAGAATCCGTTCGTCCATCCGATCCTCGCGAAGCGCAACATGACGCTGGTCGGCTGGAGCGTGCGCGGCTTCGACTCATTCGGCGACGACGTCGAACGGGTTGCGCGGCGCATCGTCCCCCGCATCGGCGACGGCTCGATCATCGTCATGCATCAGGGCCGCACGTTCTCCGTCGCCTGCGTCAGCCGCGTCGTCGAAGAGCTGCAGGCTCGTGGCTATTCGTTCGTGATTCCCACATTCGAACGCCTGAAGACGAACAGGTAGTTGTTGAACGGCGTCTTCCCGTACAGCGGCACGACCTCGGCATCGAATCCAACGAACGGTTGCACGATCTCCTCGCGCGTCAGGAAATGCAGCCGCTCGGCGCGCAGCCAGCGCACGGCACGCGAAAACGTTTCCTGCGCGTACGTGAGCCGGTAACGCCAGCTTCCGTCACGCACCGCATCGCGGATGATGACTGTCGTTGCGTTCGCGGCCGCGGCCGCAAGGATCGCTCCCTGATCGGCATCATGAAAGTAATGCAGCAGATCGAGGAGGACGACCGTGCCGCCCGCTGCGATCGCCGATCGCGCGTCGGCCACTTCGAACGTTGCGTCGTGCACGATGCCTCCGGCTACCGCCACCTTCCGCTCGTCGTGATCGATGCCGCGGATCGGCGCCGCGAATCCGCGCGTGCGGAGATATGCCGCGAGCACGCCCACGCCGCAACCGACGTCGAGCAGCGGATCGGCGCTGCCGGCGATGCGCTCGAAGACGGCGGCGTACACCGGATCGATGCGCACTTTCGCGCGGACGTACGAGCGCAGAAATGCGGAGGGATACCGCGCGGCGATGCGGCTTGCGACATCGTCCGTCGTCACGGCGATAGGTGCTCGATCAGGTCGATCAGCTCCGGGAGATTGAACGGCTTCGGCAGGATCGCGGATGCGCCGAGCTGCAGGATGGCCTGCGGCTCGACGTGCAGATGCGCCGAGAGGACGATAATCGGGAGCGTGCCGAGGAAGCCGGTCTCTTTGAGGCGCTGGAGAAAATCCCAGCCGTTCATACCGGGCATGGCCAGATCGAGGAGGATGACGTCGGGGCGGTGGATCTTCAGCGCGCGATGGCCTTCATCGCCGTCGCCCGCGAGCAGCACCTGAAATCCGGCCTGGCGCAACGCGGCGGCGAGCATGCCGCGCAACGGCAGGTCGTCGTCGATGACCAGGATGCGTTTCCGGTCGACGTCGGCGATCCGTTTCGTGCCGCTGCTGCTTTGGTTCTGAACCTGATTCATGCCGCGCCTTCCATTCTAGCGACTGCTGAGACCGACATGCAGAACGAAGGCCACTCAGAAAAGATCGCTGTCGCCGTACGTGTAGTAGAGGCGTGCCACGATGCGCGCGCTCGCGTCGGGAAGATCAAACGGCACGCACATCAGCGAAAGGTCCTGCGGATCGGGCTTCGACTCGAATTGCAGCGCGTGCAAAACGCGATCGAACCACTCTGGCCGCGCCGAAAACCATCCGTCGATCCGATCGACCGGATAGTTGGGAACGACGTGCCGCAAAAGCACTTGCGCAGCATTCGGATAGCGCGGATCGAAGAGCGCATCGCCCCACGCCAGCCGCGACCCGCGAACGCCGAAGACGCTCCAGCCGACGAGGCGGCGCCACTTGCGGATGGCGACGATGAAGTACGAAATGTCCGGACACTCGAGATAGCGCCAGCGGAGATAGCGGGCATCGCGTCTCACCAGGAATCGATAGGCGGGAGCGACGCGTGCGAAGAAGTCGTCGAACTCGCGGCCGGGATCCTTCACCAACTCGAGCTGCCATCCGCGCAACAACCGTTCGCGGCGCGTGATCGGTGCGATCGGATTCCGCACGAGGTCGCGAACGCGATACGGCGCCGGCTCGACCGCGTCGCTGCCGAGGAAACGGACGGAGAGCTGGCGATGCGAATCGGTGGTGAAACCGTAGTTGAAGGCGACCTTGCCGCGGCAAAACGAATCGTAGAAATGTTGCGCCGTGCGCGCGAGGATGCTGGTCGGACCGCGGCCGACCTGGCGCACGGATTGGTCGGTCATGATGTCGCCGATCTGATTGGCGATGAGCTCGCGCCCGTCATCGATCATCGCCACCGGATAGCCGGCGTACTGCGCGACGAGATTGCCGCTTTCGTCGAACGTCAGTGCGATCCGTTCGTTGCCGTACGGATTGCGCTGGTACTTCCACCGAAAATGTTCGACGCCGCGCGAGGCATGCGGAAACGCGCGATGAAAAAGCTGCAGGATCTGTTCTTCGTCGCCGGCCCGAAAAGCCCGGACCGTGAAGCGCGGATCAACGGGCATGCGTCGGCTCGACCGAACGGATGGCGCTGAAATTCACCGGCGCGCCGGCGCGGCGCTTGGCCACGATGCGGATCGATCCGGAAAAAAGCAGCAGCGGATCCGGCAACATCTTCAGCAGCACGCGCACGAGCGGCGCCAGCGCCGGCCAGCGCGTGGCCACCGAGTGCCGCAGAAAACGATGGTCGCGATACGCGAGCTCCGCGCCGATGCTGACGATCTCGAATCCCGAATGCTCCAGCAGTTCGATGAGCGCCGAACGCGAATAGAGAATGAGGTGTGTGCGGAAGTTCTGCGTCATCCACCTCCGCTCGGTGATGAGGTACACCAGCCCCTCGGTGTCGAACGTCGACAGCAGCAGCACGCCGCCCGGCTTGAGCAGATCTTTCATCCGCGCCAGCGCGTCGTGCGGATCGGCCATGTTCTCGAAGACGTGGAAGAGGACGATGGCGTCGAAGGCGGGGCCGGTGTTGACGAAGTTCGGGACCGTCGAACAGTAAACCTCGAGTCCGCGCGAACGGGCAGCGCGCGCGGCCGGCGCAGCGCGGTCGATGCCGACGTATTCGAACTCGGCGGCCGTGGCGTCGCCGAAGCTGCCGTCGCGCACGCCGATCTCGAGCACGCGCGCGCGCGAATTGAGATGGCGGCGCAGCGCGGCAAGACGGCGCTGGCTGGTCTTCTCGCGCGCCACGCCGCGGTGCAGCGTTTCCTCGCCGATCTCCACCTGCGCGTGTTGCCCGCGCAGAACGCGGCGAACCGGGCGGCGGTCGTCATCGACTTCGAAGCGGCCGAGGTATCGGCACTTGCAGCGGCTGCAGGCGCGGACGACGTTGCCGGGGATTTGATCGAAGTTCCAGACCTCGTGCGAAAAACAAACGGGGCAACGCCGCGGCGCACGGTAACCGTTGCGGCGATCGGTCATGCGAATCGAAATCGCCGACGCGACGCTTCGCCAGAATCCGAGCGCTCTCTTCGACGTTCCCGCGCGCACGGTAAGACGTTCGATCCGGAAGCCGTATTTGTTGGCGAGGTAGGCCGCCTCGAGATCGAATCCGCCGCCGCGCAATTTCGATTCGGCGATGAGCAGGCGCGCCGCATCGGAGGAGAAGGCCTTCAACTGTACCGATGGATCGGGCAGGATCGATACAAGGAGCGACCGAAGAACGATGCTGTCGCGGCAGCCTTCGCGCCGCGCAAACACGACTTCCGCCGCTCCCGACTCGATGAGCGCGACCGCATCGCCAATGGCGCTGACCGGATACGGCAGATCGGGATCGACGATGATGACCACGCTGCCGCCTGCATCCGCGGCGCCGCGCCGGATCATCGCGCCGTAGCCTGCGCCGTCGCGGCGGTCGAGCACGCGGATGTCGAACGCGAATCCGGTCGTTTGCAGGTAGCGCTCGATCGTCTCCAGCGTCGACGGCAGCTCGGGCGCGGGTCCGGCCAGCGGCACCAGGATCGACACGCTCGTCGAGCTCATGCCGGTATTCTAGCTTTCGTCCACGACCGGAGTACGCGGCCGCTCCGGCGGTCCACCGCGCGCAGGTAGAGAAGGTCGCCACGGCAGGCGTTCCAGATGTCGTCGGAGACGTCCCCGACGTCGCTGCCGAAGTGGCCGGCTGCTGTCTCGAAACTGGCCAGCGGCGAGGCTTCGAGGACGATGTCGTCGCTGTCGCCTCCGTCGGCGGATGGTGGTTTTTGCGTCCCTTCAAATCGCTTCGCAAATGCTCCGCCCCACTTGCGCAGGTAGAGCAACTCGGAGCGCGCGTAGAGCGCCGCTGCTTCGGAAGATCCGGCCGCACTCTGGTTGTAGAGATGACGGCATCGCGCGGATGGAACGTAGACGACGTCCCCTTTCACGCGGCGCAGAAAATCGTTTTCTTCGAAGTAAAGTGGGAAGCGTTCATCGAATCCGCCGGCGGCATCAAACGCACTGCTGCGAATGGCCATGATGGCGCCGGACAGCGCGCGAACAGGTGTCGTCCGATCGATCGACCAGAACGCGACGCGTTGCAGAAAACGCCGCCGTTCGCGGCACCGCGCCCACGCGCGCGAGCGGCTGGCCAGGACGCGATCAATCACTTCCCGCCTCGTGTGCAGTTCTGCCGGCGGCAACATCCAGCGATGAGCGTCGTCCCAGAAAAGCGCGGGACCGGCAACCGCGGCATTCGCGTCGACGAGTTTGTCGATGGAGTTCTCGCCGAAACGAACATCGGGATTCGAAACGAGGATGACGTCGCCATCGCACGAGCGCCGGCCGGCGTTGATACCGGCCGCGTAACCGACGTTGCGCGGCGAGGCGACGACCACGTCGGCGATGCCGCGCAGCGCGTTCGCCTCGGTGGGATCGACGCTGTTGTCGACGACGATCGTTTGCAACGGCCGCGACGATGCCGCGCGCGCGGTGGCGATCGCCTCTGCCGCGAGCGCGGACGAGCGGTAGTTGATCACCAGCAGCGAAACGGTGGTCATCGAACGACGGGCTGCGCCGCGTCCGTTTCCGCAGGCGCGAGGGACCAATGGTGGTCGAGCGAAATCAGTCCGACCTCGAAACGCTCGCCGGTGACCGAGAAGGCCGGACGGACATCGCGCCGATCGAAGACGGTGATGGCGTTTTCGTCGCCGACGAAGGCGATGATCGAATACTCGCCGCGGTTCAGCGGCACGCCGTGCAGTTGGGCCACCAACTCGTACTCGTTTTGTCCACACGGCGGCTCGAATCCGTCCGCGTGCGTGCCGACCGCGAAACACTGCAGATCATCTGCGGAACGGTGCACGCCGACGATGACGTGAATCGGCTGCGACGCAACCTCGGAGCGAATGCGCAGCTTGACGTGAATGTCCTCGCCGCGGTCGAACGTATCGCGCGGACGGCCGCTGCGGTCGCAGACCACGATCTCGCGGATGCGCACCGGCGACGGTGCCCGCTCGCGTTCCGGTTCCCCCTCCACGGCCGGACGCTCGCGGTCGCGCTGCAGGAGAAACGTTTCGTACTCGTGCACGACGTCCAGCGACGGGCCATAGCGCATCACGCGGCCGTGATCGAGCCAGAGCGTGCGGCGGCAGATCGTGCTGACGTGATACAGGCCGTGCGAGCAGAAGAGAATGGTCTTCCCCTCTTCCTGGAACTCGCGGATCTTGTCGACGCACTTTTTTTGAAAGTGGCCATCACCGACGGCCAGCGCCTCGTCGATCACGAGGATGTCGGGGTTGACGTTGACCGCGACCGAAAACGCCAGCCGCATGTACATGCCCGACGAGTACGTCTTGACAGGCCGGTCGAGGAACGTTCCCAGCTCCGAAAACTCCAGAATCGCGGGCAACCGTTGCTTCACCTCGGCGGGACCGAGTCCCAGGATGGCGGCGTTGAGCGCAGCGTTGTCGCGACCGTTGAATTCAGGATGAAACCCGGTTCCGAGCTCGAGGATCGAGGCGATCGTTCCCTGCGTTTCCAGCGTGCCACTGGTCGGACGCGTGACGCTGCAGAGAAGTTTGAGCAACGTGCTCTTGCCCGCTCCGTTCTGGCCGACGATGCCGATCGTTTCGCCGCGCTCCACCTCGAACGTGACGTCCTGCAGCGCCGGGAAGACCGTGTGCCGCGGCCGGCGTGTGACCGCTTCGATCAGACGGTCGATTGGCCGCCGGTAGATGTCGTATTGCTTCGTCAGCTCCGAAGCGCGCACGGCGACAGTCATTGCCGCCATTGTACGGATCGAACCGCGAAAGCATCGCCGCAAAAACAAAGTGGCGGGCCGAAGCCCGCCACCAGGTTTGCATCAGGATCGAAAATCAATGAGCGGCACGGTGACGCGGCGGAACGACAGGACCGGCGTCTACGACCTTCACGGTCGTAGACAGATCGGCGAAGGCCGTTCCGACGGCGATATGCACCGTCACGTGATAGGTACCGTTCACGGTATAGCGATGTGATGGCGTCGCGCCCGTACCCTGCTTGCCGTCACCGAAGTCCCATGAATAGGTGTGCGGCGCGCAGGCGAAGTCGTAGCCGATCGAGCTCACGGCAAACCCGACGTCACCCTTCGCGGAGCAGTTGTTGCCGTTGAACACGGTGCAACCGTCGCCCGAGTACGTGATGTAAACGTTGGCCGAGGCACCATCGGTAACCATCGTGCCGCAGCTTCCACCGCCGGTACCGGGGTTACCAGCCGCTCCGATCACCACGGAGCGCGTGATGGTCGTCGACGAAGGGCCGTTCCCGACGAGTAGCTTGACGGTGAATGTGCCGGCATTGGTGTACGGATGCGACGGCTGCGCGGAAGTGGAGTGCGCGGAGCCATCGCCGAAGTCCCAATCGTACGTATGGGTGCCGTTGCAACTGAAGTTGTAGCCGGTACCGACAGCGCGGAACGCGACTGGATCGGAAGCCTTGCACTGGCCACCGATTTCGGTGCAGCCCGTACCGGTCCAGGCAAGGGCGACGTTCGTCTGCGTCAGAGCGCCGCAGGACGTCGGTTGGATGTTGCCGACTTTCACGTCCTGCACGTACGTGAACAGGCCGCCGGAGTTCGAGAGCGTGGCCGTGACGTGGTAGATCGCGGCTGTGTTGAAGGAGTGTGTCGGCGTTTGGCCGCTACCGCCCAGGCCATCACCGAATGCCCACGTGATCGTGCTGCCGGTGCCACAATTAAGGTTGTAGCCATTGTCCGGCTGCAGGAAGAACTGCAGCGATTCGCCCGGGTTACACGTGCCCGAAACCGCCGTGCAGTTGGAGGAGAGTCCACTGAACGCCACGTAGGCACTGGTGGCCGCGGGCGCCGAGCATCCGCCGTTGCCACCCTGGTTCGGGTTGCCACCGTTTCCGCCGTTGTTTCCGCCGTTTCCGGGGTTGGTGCCGGAACTGATGGTGACGTTGTTCGTGTACGTATCGGTGGACAGTCCACCGGTCAGCTTCAGCGTAACGGGGTACGTGCCGGCCGAGGCGAACGTGTGCGAGGGGGCCAATTCCGTCGACGTGCCGCCGTCGCCAAATGCCCACTCGAACTTGTCGCATTCAAGCGAAGGCGTCCAGCCGCGAGTGAAGATGGCGAAGGGTACCGGCTGGCCCGGGACGAGAGTGCCGTTGGTGTTCGGTCCGATGAAGGTGTTGATGTCGTCGGGCGCGCTCGAGCACAACGGTTTGTCGATGTGCTGGCTGGGGAGCGTGGCCGTCTTGCTGCCGATGCCGTTGGTGACGATGACGCCGATGCTGTAGTCCGTGGTCGTCGTGAACTGCGGCTTGAATTCGGCGCTGTTGGCCCCGGTGCTGGTGGCGGTGGGATTGCTGGTCCACGCGAACGACCAGCCGGCCAGAGTCGGATTGGTCGCGGACGTAACGGTGAAGGAGCAAGGCGAACCGACGGTCAGGCAGCCGGTCTTGACGATGACCGGGTCGGGACCATTCAGTACACCGCTTTCCGCGACGGCGTTGGCCGCGCTGGCGCAGCCGGTGCCCGGTACCGCCGAGGCGGCGACGGTGGTCGTGAGACGTACTTTCAGTCCAAGAGTGCTGAACGTGGTGCGCGGCACGGTGAACGGGGGGATCGTGCCGAGGGTCGCGGAGCCGTTGGCGCTGGTGATCGTCGTGTTGCTGGCGTTGACGACTTCCCACTTGTACGTCGCCGCGGTGCCGGTACCGCCCGGCAGATCATTGGCGCCGCCAACGCGAAGAGCGGTGGTGAATACGGCGTTCGGATCGTTGATGGTCGACGGGCTCGGTTCCTGAACCGTGATGACGTAGGGACGTACCGTGTACGTGAACGGAGAGATGCCCAGCGGCAGATCGGTGACCGAGGTGAGCGTGCTGCCGGAGCCGACGTACGGGCCGTAGTGCGTGTTGAAGGCGAGCGTATGCACGCCGCAGGTGCCGACGCCGAAGGCTTCGCTGGGCAGCTTCTTGTTCGAAGTGCCGTCGAGGACCCAGTCGGTGTAATGGCCTTCCACCGCGCCGTCGGAGGCGTCGAAGAAGGAGTCGCCGGCGACGATCGGCGCGCTGGAGCTGGCGTCCGGCTGACGGAACAGCAGTGACGTGTTGGCGAGCTGGAAGCGCGGCGTCGGAGCGGTGAGAGTCACCGTCAGCGTGTCGCTCATCGTCGGATCAGCGACATTGGACGCCGTCACGTGGCGAACCAGCGGAAGCTCGGACGGTGACCTGATGCCGCTGTACTGATGCTTGACAACGCCGCCGGTGCTCGATGCATCGGTCGACGCGTCGCCGTAGTCCCAACTGACGCTTGCCGTATTGCCCGAGCCGAGCGCGCTCGAAAATGACTGACGGTCGCCGTAGAACGGACCGGTGCCGGCAGCCGCGGTCGAATGCGGATTCGGCGTTTCCGCGAATGCATTCACGCGCGCGGTGAGCGAGTCGCTGGCCTTGAGCTCCCACACGTCGCCCAGGCCGAAGCCGGAGACCACGAGGTAGACCTTGGAGCCGATCTTCATCGGCGTAACGTCCTTGAAGATGTTCGTGATCGGGTGCGTGTATCCGGCAGGCGCGTTGGCGCCGTAGTACATGGACCAGAACGGCAGCACGCTGTTCGGTCGGCCCGGTACCGGGATCTCGAACGGAATCTCCGTGAGCGTTCCGGGCCCGACTTTGTAGACGCGGATGTTGGAAGTGCCGGCGCTGGTGGGATGCACGGAGTCAGGGGTGAGCTCGCCGCCGTAGAGCGCGAGATACCCGTCGCCATAATGCATGCCTTCCGGGATGCCGTATCCATTGCTGACGTAGCGCTTCTCCACGTAGGTGTTACCCGAGGGAGAGATCACGTCGATGAAGGGGCCGCTGCCCGAGGCACCATACGCATAGAAGTTAGTTCCATCGCCGGTGATCATCCGGAACGTCCCGCCACCGCCCGCCTCGAAATGCGCGAGGGGCACGCCGGTGCTCACGAATGCGTCCGAGGTAAAGATGGAGAGGCCGCCGCTGTACTCGACGATGCCTACGCGCAAGCCGGTCGCATCCTTCGCCCAGAGATAGAAGGAGCGGCCCTGGACATCGGGGAGCTTCGAAGGGTTGGCGGGATCCTGCGTGTTCCAGATCTGCAGAACGGATGTCTGATCCTTGCCGCTGACGGCAGCGTAATACTTTCCGTCGCTCGTCTTGAGCGCCATGATGTGATCGGGACTGAGGCTGTTGACTTTGGTGACCTGGGAGACGCTCTTCATCCAGCCGCCGCCGGCGTCGCCGCTATCCTTGACGATGCCCCATCCGAAAACGGAGTAGGCCAGATAGACGTTGCCGCGATCGTCCCAGTCGAAATCCCACAAGCGCTCGAGACCGTCTTCGGTGGGGGTAATCCAGCCACCGCCGTTCTCCGCGTAGAAGAACGTGTCCCACCACAGAAAGATCTCGGAGGGACCGAACTGCGCGAACCGCGGGTTGCCGCCGGACGTCGGAACCTGAGTGGCCGGCGACATCTGCTCCTGCGGTCTCATGCTGAGGCGCGAGATGAACTTGTTGGCGTCGTAGACGGCCAATGCACTCCCGAGGATCGTGTAGAGACGATTCCGCTCCGGTACGTAGCGAGCGATCTTCGGACGCGCCGTCCGGAAGTTCTGCTGATAATCCTTCGCGTTTTCCGCGTCGGCCCAGCGTCCGACCCATTTGAGGACCGGTGGATATCCGATCGTCATCAGCGTCTCACGGCCGGCGCATGCCGAGCAGAGCACATCGGTATTCGGCTTGTCTGCCGGAAACGGATAGAGCTGAGCGACGGCGCTCGACGCTGCGATGAGAAGCACGGCGAAGAGCAGGAACGACCTGTAGCGAATCGAATTCACGTTATTTCCCCCAGATGGCTTGTGGTGGCGCGTACCGCACCAGGAGTTGGCTCCGCCAGCGACGATGAAACGCTACCGAAGTGAGAATGTTATTTTACTCAGTTCTGACGCGGTGTCTATCAAAAAAAAGCGGGCCGGAAATTCCGGCCCGCTTCACAGCAACTGCGTGTTGATATCGACTACGGGAGAGGAGTCGTGTTCGTACCGGTGTACGGAGCGACTCCCGGAGTGCAACCCGGATCAAGCGGCGGGCAAACAAGCACGCCACCAGCCGGAGCAATCACAGCACCCGGGCCAACGGCCGGCGAGCAGCCGTTGCCGAGCCACGCCGCGTCGAAGTCGACCGTCAGGCGATTGCCGCCGGCGGCGCTACCGAACATTTCGACGATGACCCAGTTCTGGCTGGGACGCGGGCCAACAGTGGCCGAGCCTGCAGGCGCGAGGTTGCTCGTGCTGCCGGCGCCGGTGATGATGGTGGGAACGCCACCAACATTGCGGGTAACCGAGTAACCGGTGCTGCCACCGTTGTTGAGGTTGAGGTACATCCAGCCGCCGACATCAGCGCTGCTGATGGTCGGGAAGTTCGCGCTGGAGGTGTTCTGCGCGGACGTTTCCGGCATGGTCGACGCCGTCGGCGTCGGGCAAGGCGACTGCGTGCAAGGCGCGCTGGTGTTCGGGTTCTCGTGCTCGTCGAAGCGAACGACTTCGGCGACGGGGAGAGCACCGTTCAGAGCAAGCGATGCACCGCAGGAACCGGTGCCGAAACCTTCACGCCAGATCTTGTAGTTGGTTGCAAATGCGCCCGGTCCGCCCTGGATGTAACGCGCGGCCCACAGAGCCGGAAGCGGCTGGCGGCGGTCGAGGGTACGGTTGGTGGCCGGGGTGTAGCGGTCATAGAACGTGTACGGCAGGTTCGTCTGCGCGCCAGCAAGTGGCACGCCGGCCGGACCACCCTCAGGGATGGCGCGGATGTGAACCATGGCGTTGCCACCGGCGTCAAACGAGGCAGCGGTCGTCCCGGTCGGAGCCGGTCCGAGCTGCTGGTAGTCGCCGATGAGAACGTTGTCGAAGAGGATCGACGTGGCGTAGTAGTTCGGGTCCGTCGGCAGAGCGAGCGAGCAGTTCGACGCGACGTCGATCGTGATGTAGCCGATCGCATTCGCGTGGACGCCGCCGACTGCGTTCGGGCATGCAGCAGAGCCGCCCGGATTGTAGACACCAGTCGTCAGAGCGCTTCTCACCGCGGCGACGAGCGTCGGGTTGAGCAGGCCAGGCTGGCTGGAGCAGTTGATCGAGGCGCCGCCACCAGCGAAGTTCGGGTTGGCGGTGAAGCCGGCCGACAGAGCGCCGACGCCAGACGGCTGCGTCTGAGCGACGGTCGGGCCCGTGCCGTTGGCCTGAGCAACCGTGCCGCTCAGAACCTGGTTCATCGAGATGCCCTGAACGTCATAACCCGTCAGGTAGATGTTGAAGTCGAGGACCGGGAATGACCAGTCCGTCCAAACGGTCACGTGGGCGATCTGCGGAAGGCGCGTCACGTTCGTGATCGTGAAAAGCGTGTCCTGCGTACGGTTGGTGATATCCACCTCGAAGTACGGCAGAAGCAGAGTGGCGGCCGGTGCAACACCGATGTCGCACGAGTCGTCGTTGTTCGTCGTCGTCGGGCCACCAGCGGTGCCCGGCGTCCCGAACGTGAAGGTCGCATTCGGAGCGGTCGCCAGGTGGCGATTCACCGCGAATGCAGAACCCGCCATCAGGAGGGTGGCCATCATGGCCAGTACCAAGAGTTTTTTCATGCTGTTCTCCTACACATTAAATGATTGTTTAAAACCGAAGTTACGGACTGCGGTCACCCTCTCTCGACGATACGATCACCTCCCGCGTCGGATTTGAAAATTGTCGTTCTATTCCAAGTTGCCGGTAACAGTATGGCGGAAAGGCCTTGAAGTCAAGCCCTCATCGCGATTTTTATGCCGATACACCATAGCTTGCCGAAATCGCACCCAAAACCACATGCATCAGCACGCCGCCTCGCTCACCGCGATGCCTGGTTGCCGCGCCTCCGAATGCGCAATCGGTGCCCGCCACCTTACTCTACTTCCCCGACTTTCGATCCTGCGTCTCGCTCTTCACCAACCCGCGGTTGAGAAAAACGTGCACCGATCCGTTGCGCGAAGCGAACGACGGCATCGTTGCCTCCGCCGCATTCGTGCTCGCGCCCGACTCATACATGACGATGACGTCCGGCTTCTTGTCGCCGTTGACGTCGACTACCTTCAGGTCATACAGCGACAGGTCGAGCAGCTTCAACCCCTCGCCCGCCGCGCGCGTGAATCCGCCCTTCCCGTCGCCGAGGAGGATCACCACTTCGTGTTGCGTCGTATCGGCGTAGACGATATCGAGATTGCCGTCGGCGTCGACGTCGGCAAGCGCGAGTCCGGTCACCGGACGATGCCCGCTCCAGCGTGCGATCGGGTAACGCGTCGCCGTCCCGTCCTTCGCGAACGAAACGCGATCGATGTTCGTGGTCTCCGCGAGCGGCGGCCGCGGCATGACGGCCGGATCGAGATCGCTCGGCCAGTAGCGCACGTAACTGATGATCGCGTCATCGCGTGTCTTCGACGTGATCCTGCCCGCTGCGTTGGCGTAGTAGTACGCGCCCCACGGGACGAGATCCTGGCCTTGAGGGTTCTCGAGAACCGCCCATTCGTTCTGTCCTTTGCTGAGATAGAAGATGTCGCGGCTGCCGAGAAAGATGCTGCCGATGACGTAGTCTGTCCGCCCGTCGTCGTTGAACTGCCCGGTGGAGAGCCAGTCGCCGCCGGTCTTCACGCCCGACGGCGCGATGTCTTCGACCTGCCACGACTTCGCTTTGTTTTTGTTGATCACGGCGATGAGCGGACCGTGCGGCAATCCCACCATCGGGCGCGGCGTCGGTCCTTCGGTGACCGCTACGAGATCGGGATAGCCGTCCTGGTTGACGTCCGCAACGACGAGACGCCGCGTCGGAAAGTCGTGCGGCAATCCCTCCGAGCTCTCCGAGAAGTGCCCCTTGCCATCGCCGAGGTAGACGAACAGGCCGGTGAGATGGACGCTGAAGGCCATGTCCTTATGGCCGTCCTTGTTGAAATCCGCAACGACGACGCTGCCGTAATCGAGCGCGTGAGGGACGCTGGCCGGCCAACCTTTCCAGTGACCCTTGCCATCGCCGAGGTAGATCGTGGGAAGTCCTTCGGCGCCGCCGCGCTGCGGCGGAAGGACGAGGTCGAGGAAACCATCCTCGTTCATGTCGGCGATCGCCATGGAATTGCGGAATGAGCCGATCTGCGGAAGACCGTCGGATGAGTCCTCGAAGCGGATCGTTCGGCTGTTCTTCGCCGGCTCGAGCGGAAAGAATTGCGGACGGAGGATCCCGAAGAACTTGACGTCGGAGTCGCTGTAGCGCGGCCCCGCCGCCGTGGGCGCGGCCGGCTGCGCCGCTTCCTGCGGTTCCGGATCGAGGACCCACACCCAGACCCACTTTTCGTTCTGCTGGTAGATCTCGAACTGGAAATTCACGTTCGCCATCGGCCGGACATTGCCTTCTTCGCGATCGTAGGCAGCCCACTTCCGATCGAACTTTTCGATGTGAAACGACTTTCCGTAACGCCAGAAGTGGGTTCCCGGATCGGGGTTGATTCCAGGGTCGACGTTCGTGCCGAGACGCGCCTGGCGATGCTCCGGCGTCTCCGGTTTGATCCACGCCGGCATGCCGCCGTCGGGAACCGTTGCGCTGGATTGCGCGGCGGACGTCTGCGGCGCCGCACCCGGCTTGGCCGGCGTCTGTGCGAATGCCGCCGGCACCAGGGCCGCGGCGACACACGTTGCAAGGATCAACTTCCTGTCAAACATTCAATTCTCCTGGTTTGGATTCGCGAAGTGCGTCAGATCAGATCGGCCAGCGTACCTTGCGCGCGCCGGAAGAACAGAAGTCCGCCGGTGAACGCCGCGGTAGCGACAGCTAGAAGAAATACGATCGACCCGGCCGCAGGTAACGAGGCCGATAGCATCGCGCTCCGGAACAAACCGAGCATGGGTGTCATCGGATTCCAGATGAAGATGTGCTCGAAGCGGCCCGCGACGGGATAGAGGATGGGGCTGAGATAGAAGATGACGCCGAGCACGAACGCGAGGATCGGCGTGAGGTCGCGGAAGAATACGTACGTGGCGGCCAGGATCCAGCCGATGCCGACCTGCACCGCGAACTGCACCACGAGCACGAACGGCAGCAGCCACACCAGCCGCATCGGCATGCCGCGCACCATGAGGAAGGCCGCGAACAAACTGAGGCCGATCGATTCGAAGATCAGTGCGGACGCGTTCGGGACGATGATGAGCAGCTCGCTGCGAAAGGCCAGCCGCCGCACCATCGGCGCGTTGTCGACGATGCTGGTCGCCGAGCGCATCAGCCCTTCATTCAGTCCGAGCCACGGCAAGAGGCCGGCGATCAGGAAGTCGATGTAGTGATCGTCCCCCTGTCCTGCCGGGCGGCGGAACATGTAGGTAAAAACAAACCAATAGAGAATGACGAGGCTGAGCGGCTGCAGGACCGCCCAGAAAATGCCGAGGGCCGAGCCGGTAAAGCGCGCGTGGAAGTCTCTTTTGATGAGTTCGCGAAGAAGATGGACGTTTCTGTGCGTTTTCGCGCCTTCTCGGCTTGACAGATGACCGTCGAGCCCGTAGATTGTCGGGAAGTTTATGGTGCGTATCCCATAAAAGTCAACGAAACCCGAATGAACAAGCCAGCCCAGCTCGAGCTCGTAGGCCGCAAAATCCGGCAGCTTCGCCGTCAGCGCAAGCTGACGCAGGTGGAGCTCGCCGACAAGATCGGCGTCCATCAGTCCGACCTCTCGCGCATGGAACAGGGCGAGTACAAAGTCGGCCTCGATACCCTGCTGAAGATCCTGGCCACGTTCGATCTGAGCATCGGCGACTTCTTCGATGAAAGCGCCCGCAACGAATCGGTCGTGCAGAAATATCGCAGCCTCAGCCCGAGCGCGCAGAAGGAAGTCGAGAGCTTCATCGAGTTCAAGCGCGCCCAGGAAGAAGACGGGTCGTGGGATTCAGACAGTGGGGAGAGCGAGGGTGACGATGTCTGAAGCTACAATGGCTGATATGACAAGCCGCATCGAGGAGCTGCGCCAACGCGCGCTCGAGCAAGTCCGCGCCGATCACTTCGACGAGGCGCTCGCACTTTATGACGAGGCCCTCGGCCTCGCCGACGACGAAGAAGTCCGCGAGCTGATCACCATCAACAAAGGCCACGCCCTCATCGCCGCCGAGCGCACCGGTCCCGAAGTCAAAGCACTTCCGATGATCCTGATGCGCCGCAGGAACGCGCATCACACGTTCCTCTCGGCCTACGCGCTGATGTACACGAATCGCCTCGCGAACGAGTTGAAGCGCGCCATCTTCTACGGACAGATCGCGCTCGAGGCGGCTACCGAAGCGCAGCAGACGTTATGGCAGGTCGCGGTTCAGAACGAGTTGGGCATCGTTTACGAGACTGACTCGCAGTTCGGAAAAGCGATCGAGTCGTTCACTCAGGCGCTGGCTTGCCTGGATAAGAAGGGCGTCGATGATGTGGCCGCGCAGGCGTTCAGCCGCGTCGCGATCATCACGAACCTCGGCGACAGCACGCTGCTCTCCGGCAACAGCAAAGAAGGCCTTCGCCTCATCCACAGCGTCATCGACCAGATTGCCACGCCGCATGCGAAGTCCGATGCGTTCGGCAATCTGTCCTACGGCTACCTCGACCTCGGCGACTTCGACAAAGCGCGCAGCTACGGCGAGCAGGCTCTCGAATTCGCATGCGAAGAGCGCCAGGTCCGCAACGCGCACTACCTGATCGGCGAAGCGGCCTACAAGGCCGGCGACGTCGACGCTGCAGAAGAGCATTTCGAACAACTGGCCCGCTTCTACCCGCAGTTCCGTCACCTCAAGAGTCTCTTATTCGCGATCGATCTTCGGTCGATGATCAACTTAAAACTATGAAACGTATCCTCGTCGCTCTCGCCCTCTCATTGCTTTCCGCAAGCGCGTTCGCGCAGAGCGCCGATCGTGATGTGCTCGTGACGCCCGAGGGCACGGTCTACACCGTCGAGCAGCAGACGCCGTCGGAATCTTCGGGCGTGGCCGCGACGGACTTTCTCCAGCTCTCGATTCAGAACGGTTCCGCAGACCCGGAGCGTTTGATCGTCCCCGAGACGTTGCAGGCCGGCTATCACTCTGATGCCGCTCTTGCGTACGACACCGCGTCGAAGACTCTGTTCGTCCTCTGGACGCACATGCCGAACCCCATGTCCAGCGAGCTCCTTCTCGCTTCCTATCGCGACGGCAAATGGCAGCGCGCCGTTTCGATCGACAGCCAGGGATATTCGAATCACCTGAACCTCCGCCTCGGCATCACGCGCCGCGTTTCCCAGCTTCAGAAGGACGGTACCTACGCCGACGCGCCTGCGCTGATCCTTCACGCTCTCTGGTGGGAAAGCGACGGACACGGCCAGGAGGCGCGCTACGCGATGCTGCCGATCGTGGACGGCACGCTCTCGCAGGATGCCGTGGAGATCCATTCGCTCGAAGAGTTCGTCGGCAAGGACGAAACGGTCAATAAGGTCGACGAGAACTTCAATCCCGAAATCCTCCGCCATCCCGCGATCGTCAGCTCGGCGATGCAGAGCAGCGTCGACATCGTTTTCGGCGACACGGAAAAGAAAACGATCCACCGGGTCACGCTGCAGCCCATTGCCCAGCACCGCATTCATATCCCGGTCGGAATCGGCGGCGGCGCACCGGGAGGCGGCAAGGCGCTCAACCTGATCGCGCCGGCCAGCTTCACCGCGGATTGGTCCGGCAGGATCACGGTCATCGAGCACGGCGATCGCCTCATTTTCGCGAACGCTACCGACAAGGCGCTGAACTACATCACCTACTCGGACGGAACGTGGAGCGATGCGAAGTCGATCACGCTGAACAGCAAGCTGACGGTCGAAACCGCGCTGGCTGCGGTCGACAAGATGGTGACCTCGCAGTAGCAACAACCGATCATCGAACAAACCGAGAGCCGGCGATTTTCGCCGGCTCTTTTCTTTTGCGCGGCGAACAGCTTTGCGCGATCAGGCACCGCCATTGCTGAGTCCCTCAGCGGAGGTATGCCGTGAACTGGTTCAATCTCTCCTTCCTCGGATGGGTCATCCTGATCGCCGCGCTCGCGATCGCTGCATACATGCTGCACGTACCGACGCTCTGGATCGCGATCGCTGCCCTGGCGCTGGTCGGCATCGGAATCATCACCTCGGTGGCGAAATCGAAGCCGCAAGTCTGACGCGCAAACAAATGCGCGGGCGCGCCTTCGGACGCGCCCGCGCGGGGCTTACTTCACGAAACGGCTGCTATGTCGTTGGCAATGGAGCCGGCGCCGGCGGCACCTGCTTCGCTTTGGCTTTGCGAAAGCGGGTGTTGAGAACGCCGCGCATGTCCGCGACAAGCGGAGCGAGATCGGCGGTTGCCGGCCGTTTCGCCAGACGCTTGGCCAATGCATAGGTCGTCAGCGCATCACTCCCAGCGTTGTTGCGCGCCACCGTCACGCTGTGGCGGACGAAATGAGCCAGGGCTTCCAGTTCATCCGCCAGCGGCGCATACGCCTCGGCAAAGCTCATCCAGTCGCGGATCTGCGCCGGATCCAGCCCGCTGCCGCGCGTGAGCATCGCGTTGTTCTTCACGGCTACCGCCGCGAGCTCGATGAACGGCTGAGGAACCGAAGCGGCCGAGGCGAGCCGACGACGAGCGCTTTTTGATTCGGGGATGACGAAATTCGGAATCCGCTGGCGCATGGCACGAACGTCTTCGACGCACGCTTGTGCACCATCGGTGTGTGACGTCTCTTTGGGTGCTTCAATTTGTGTGGACACGTAGTCCTCCTATTCAAGTTAAGGGTTAACTTGTGATTCGGTTGCGATCGCGCGATCAGAGCGGGCAGATCGCAGCGTGCGGAGGAGCACGGCCCCGGAAAACTCTTCGGGCAGTCTCGGCGAAGGCGACGGGACGCGACCGCCGGCACCGAATGGCAACCAATCGAATGCGTCCGCTCTCCCGAGGCAACCGGATTTTCAGCAGGAGCCGGCCTGTGATCAGCGGCGGAGCGGCGGCCTTCTGACGCGAATCGTTGTCGAGACCGGGCAGGTCGAAGGTGACCGCGCCGACCGTTACGGCAGCGAGCAGCAGGCTGGACGCGTTGTCCAGGCGGTTATGAAGCGCCGCCATCTGCGCAATGCTGTAAACCCAGCGCTCGGTCGCGTCGACCAGTCGTCCAACGGTCTCACGGTCACATTCCGGCGAGTGTCCCGCATCCTCCGCTGTCTTCCGCAGAGTGTGTACGGCCTGCTGCAGCCTCCCCTCGGCCTGGTTAAGCCAGCAAGCGGCTCGCTTCAACCGGCGCGAGGCCTGATGCGGACGCGTCGTGCATTCCTCTGAGACACGGATGAAATGGCGCGAGGAGTCCAGCAGACGCTCCGAAGAATCGATAGCCCTGCGCGCGCGCCGCAACGAACGGCGCCACTGCGTCGGGCGATCACCGAGGGGTCGGCGCGACGCACGATGCCCGTGCCGCGATACATCCGCGGTTGCTTCCAAAGTGCTGCTGTTCCGTGCGCGTGCCATCGTTTTTCTCGGCGCGCAATGTACGGCTCAGCTCCGCAGAAAAGAAAGTGCAAACGTGTCAAAGGTTGGCTACAGCTAGGACTCTCCGTAAGTATAGAAGTTCAGGTAGAGCGTACAACGCTGTGAAATTTCAAACACTTACGAACCCAATTTCCCACGACGATGTAGCCAAGAATTTTTATGTTCCAGCGGTGCGCGGCCGCTGCTCAGTGGTTGGCGACTGCTGCGCAGCGGTTGGCGACTGCTGCGCAGCGGTTGGCGACTGCTGCGCAGCGGTTGACGACTGCTGCGCAGCGGTTGGCGACTGCTGCTCAGTGGTTGGCGACTGCTGGTCAGCGGTCGGCGACTGCTGGTCAGCGGTCGGCGACTGCTGCTCAGCGGTTGGCGACTGCTGCGCAGTGGTCGGCGACTGCTGCTCAGTGGTTGGCGACTGCTGCTCAGCGGTTGACGACTGCTGCTCAGTGGTTGACGATTGCTGCTCAGTGGTTGGCGACTGCTGATCACGCATGCTCGCGTCCGGAGCGCTGGCGTCCTCGCCGGCTGGCTCGGCTGCGTCCTCGCTGCCGAACCGCCAAACCCTCCGATCCCGCTGATAACCCAACACTTGTGCAAGCCTCCCATTCGGCGGCGAGGACGCCAGCGCTCCATTGCGCCTCCGGCGTCGGAAATGTCCGTTATCAAATGCCGCGGAAGTCGCCGGCATCGATCACGTCGGCGGCGCCGCCGAACAGATTGCAGACGGCATCCGGCCTGCCGCTGCCGACGACGCGTCTGCAATCTCGATTCTGCAAATTGAATCCAGAAATCCCGAGGCACCTGCACGATGCCTCAGCGCTTCCGGCGCTCGAAGAGTTTCCATCGGCCTTCATTCTGCGAATAGCCTGAGTGCTTCACCTTCACCCACAAGGTGTCCGGCGCGTACGGGTCCGCCTTGCGCTTGGCCACGATTCCTTCGAGATCCTTCTCCACGACCAGCGTGAAGAGCGCAGGATTCTCGACGTGGTCGACGAACCCGATCGGGGAGTCTGCAATCAGCCGCTCGAGCGTTTTCTTCCTTCGCCAGAGCGCCTGGCTTCGAAGATCACGTCCGTCCAGCCAGAGGAGATCGAAGGCGGCGTAGGCAGGCTGACCACGGCGCATCATCAGGGAGTAGAAGTCCGGGCCGTCCTCGCCCATGACGATGATCTCCCCGTCGAGGATTGCGTTCTTCACCGGGAGCGCGGCCGTCAGCGAGGCCGCAAGGTCATCGAAGCGCTTGAGCGGCTTGCGGTTCTTCGAGGTGAAACTCCCGCGGCCGTTCTCGATGGATAGGATTCCTCGGAAACCGTCGAGCTTCAGTTCGTACAACCAGCCGGAGCCTGCCGGCACGGCAGGTTTTTTCACAGGCCGCATGGGATCGATCTTTGGAAGCGTCACGCCTCATGATCGCGAAAGGTCCCTTATGAGTTCCATGTGCGCAGCACAGAAAACACAACGGCCCGGCAGAAGCCGGGCCGTTGGGCGTTGCGAGCAGTGCGTGTGATCTACAGTTTGTAGACGGTGAACGCGATCAGCAGCGCGTAGATGACCAGCGACTCGATGAGGGCGAGACCGATGATCATCGACAGGCGGATCGCACCGGCCGCACCCGGGTTACGGGCGATGCCCTCGACCGACGCGGCAATGGCGCGGCCCTGGCCGATGGCGCCAGCTGCGGCAGCGATGCCGAGAACGAATGCCGCGGCGATGACACCCCAGCGAACTCCCGACTTCGCGGCCGTGGCCTGGGTAATCGGATCCTGCGGCGGAACCTGCGCGAACACCGCGCTGGCCATCAGCACGATGACCAGAGCCATCAAGATGAATTTAACCTTGCTCATTACTTATCCTCCTTTCCTGAATTTCTGTGAGTCATGAATTGCGAATCAGTGTTCTTCCACGACCGTGGCCCCGGCGATGTAGACCATGGTCAGCATGATGAAAACGAAGGTCTGCAGGAAGGCGCCAAAGATGCCCAGCCCCATCATCGGCCAGGGAATGACGAAGGGCAGGATCCCCATGAAAATGCCGGTGGCGGAATGCTCTCCGAAGATGTTGCCGAACAAGCGCATGCCCAGTGACAGGATGCGCGCGAAATGGCCAATCAGCTCGATGGGAAACATCAGCGGCGCCAGAATGGGCAGCGGGCCCATGAAGTGCTTCACGTAGTGCACGACTCCCTGCGTCCGGATGCCCTGGAAGTTGTAGTAGAGGAACGCGCAGATGGCCAGCGCGAAGGTCGTGTTCGGATTGCTCGTCGGCGGCTGCAGGAAAAAGAAGATGCCGAAGATGTTCGAGACGAAGATGAATGCGGCGAAGCCGCCGATGATGTAGAGAAAACGGTCGCCGCCATGGCCGACGATGTCGTTGAGCAGTCCTTTGAGGCCGCTGACGACGAGCTCCAGGATCTGCTGGAAATGGCCGGGGTTCTCGCGGCTGATCTTCCGCGACATGAGCGGGAAGACGACGATGCTGATCAACAGCACCAGCAGGGCCATGATGACGTGATCGGGGATGTCCCAGGCGAACGCGTGCTGCACGCTGTGCCACAGCGCGTTGACCGGTGCGTAAAGGATTGAGCTTTCGTGTTCCATCAGTCTCTATTCGGCGAAGCTTCGGAATGTCGAGTACACAGCTTCACCCATGATTCCCACCACCACAATCGAGAATCCCAGCAACACACTTACCGCGTTGATACGAGCGACGAAGATTGTGACCAAAAGCGCCGCACCGAGGAGAGCAAACCTGGACAGAGTACGTACTGTCAGTCTCCATGGGTGCCGGGCCGGCGTCGGCTGGAGCAGGCCGTCAACGATCTCCTCCAGCCAAAGGAAATTGATCATAGTGACGAGGCCACTGCAAGTCAATCCGAGCAATCCGCGCCATCCGCCGGTCATCAGAACGGGCACCGCGAACGCGATCCATGCGGCCGCGGCGATGAGGCGGATCCGGCGCAGAACGACCGGCGCCGGCTCATCCTGCAGTGACGCCATCGCCGTCATTCTTTCCGCAAGCCGATCCGGAAAAGGTTGATGAAGGCGGCGATGACGCCGAAGCCCGTAAAGATCCAGGTGAGCCACGGGCTGGTGTGAAAGAGCTTGTCCATCCCCCATCCCCACGCGTAGCCGAGGCCCATGGCGATCGGGAACATCAAGCCGATCGACGAAGCCTCGAGGAGCGTCTGGTTCTGGCGGAGTTTCTTATCGTCACTCTTGCCGCTGTCGTCGATCGGTTTATCGTCCGGCATGGGGAGTAAGCGCCGCGCGGGCGGCGACATGGCTCGACGATTCGATCACCTGGTCGATCATCGGCGCGGGAAGGATGCCGAGGGCCAGCGTCACGAGGAGGCAGATGCCGGCCACGATTTTCAGCGGCGTGGTGATGGCGAACTCCGCCTCGACGCCTTCGCGCAGGTACATCGCCACGACCAGCCGCAGGTAGTAGAACATCGACACCGCCGACATCAGCACGGCGATGACGGCCAGCGAACCGAATCCGGCCTGCACCGCGGCGGCGAAGAGAAAGTACTTGCCGATGAATCCTGCCGTCGGAGGAATGCCGCCGAGGGAGAGCAGGAAGATGATCATGGCGAAAGCCCACAGCGGCGCGCGGCGGCTCAATCCTTCGAAATCGTCGACACGCTCGCCGGCGTACTGATGGCGGCGCAGCATCAGCACCGTGGCCCAGATGCCGAGGTTCGCGAAGATGTAGACGATCGAGTAGACCAGGATGCCGCGCAGTCCGAGCGCGTTCACGGAGATGACGCCGAGCAGGATGTAGCCGGCGTGCGCGATCGATGAGTAGGCCAGCATCCGCTTGACGTTGTCCTGCGTCAGCGCGGCCAGGTTGCCGACGATCATCGACAGCGCGGAAATCGTTGCCAGGACGTAGTTCCAATAGAGGTGAAAGTCGTGCAGGCCAACGTAGAAGATCCGGGCGAAGATCGAAAACGCCGCCGCTTTCGATGCGGTGGAGAGGAATGCGGCGATCGGAGTGGGTGCGCCTTCGTAGACGTCCGGCGTCCAGACGTGAAACGGAACGGCGGCGATCTTGAAGCACAGCCCGGCGCCGAGCAGCATGATCCCGAACATCAGCGCGTCGTTGTTGGTAATAGTGGACATGGCCGCGGCGATGTCGAGCAGGTTGAGCGAGCCGCAGACGCCGTAGATCAGCGAGATTCCGTACAGCAGAATCCCCGAGCTCACCGCCCCGAGGATGAAGTACTTCATCGCGGCTTCGGTCGACTTCAGCTCGCTCTTGTAGAAGCCGGCCAGGATGTAGCTCGACAGCGAGAGCAGTTCGAGACCGATGTAGATGGTGATGAGGTGGACACCCGAGGCCATGAACATCATGCCGCAGAGGGCGAAGGCGAGCAGCGAGTAGTACTCCCACGGCGAATAGCGCGACTCAGCGAGGAAGTCGTCGGAGAGCAGGACCAGCAGGCCGATCGAGGCGATGAAGAGCAGCTTGAAAAAGATCGAGAAGCCGTCCAGCGCGAACATCGCCTGCAGTTGGCGCGATTGGTCGATGGTCTCGACCGCGTGCGAGCAGGCGATGAGCGTGCCGGCGGTGGCGAGGAGGATGACCAGCATCGCCCACTTGGCGGAGAAGTTCGTTCCACGCGCGCCGGTGACCGGCACGAGCAGCAGCGCCGAGGCGCCGATCGTCAGCACGATCTCCGGCAGCAGGTAGATGAAGTCGTTCCAGGTCATCGCGTGGTCTCGACGGCGCTGACCACGACGGGCGCGGCCGGCGGATACTCGATCGGTCTCTTGTCAAAGTACGCCGGATCGACTTTGCGCACGACGTAGTTGACCGGCTCCTCGATGACGTCGAAGAAGACGCCCGGCTTGATTCCCATCCACACCATGATCACGACCAGCGCGAGCAGCAGGCCGAGCTCGCGCTTGTTCACGTCGAGCAGCGTTTTGTTCGCGGGGTTGTCGAGCGGACCCCAGAAGACGCGCTGGTAGAGCCAGAGCAGATACGCGGCGCCGAGGACGATGCCGACCGCGGCGAAGGAAGCCCAGACGATGGAGCGGTTCGCCGCGCCGAGGAGAATCGTGAACTCACCGATGAAGCCGTTCAACGCCGGAAGTCCCATCGACGAAAGCGCGGCGATCAGAAAGAGAGTCGCGTACATCGGCATCTGCTTCGCCAGACCGCCGTACTCCGAAATCAGGCGCGTGTGCCGGCGCTCGTAGACGATGCCGACCAGAAGGAAGAGCGCGCCGGTGGAGATGCCGTGGTTGATCATCTGCAGCACCGAGCCTTTGAGACCCATCGGATTGAGCGCGAACATCCCCAGCATGACGAAGCCGAGGTGCGAGACCGAGGAGTACGCGACCAGCTTCTTCATGTCCTTCTGCACGAGCGACACGAGCGCGCCGTAGATGATGCCGATGATCGACAAAACGACTATGGGGACGATGAGCTGCTTCGTGGCGTCGGGCAGGATGGGCAGCGCGAAGCGCACGAATCCGTAGGTGCCCATCTTGAGGAGCACGGCCGCGAGGATGATCGACCCGGCGGTGGGCGCTTCGACGTGCGCGTCGGGTAGCCATGTGTGGAACGGGAACATCGGGACCTTGATGGCAAAGCCGAGGAAGAAGCCGATGAAGATCCAGAACTGCAGTTGCGGCGGGATCAGGTGTCCGATGTTGTGGTACTGCAGCACGGAGAAGGTGGCGTGGTTGCCGAGGCCCTTGATGTTCAGGAACGGGATGCCGCCATCGTTAAAGAAGTAGAGCGCCAGGATCGAGAGCAGCATCACCACCGATCCCGACAGCGTGTAGATGAAGAATTTGATCGCGGCGTAGAGCTTTCGAGGGCCGCCCCAGATGCCGATGATGAAGTACATCGGCACGAGCATGATTTCCCAGAAGACGTAGAAGAGGAAGAAGTCGAGCGCGCAGAAGGTGCCGATCATGCCGGTCTGCAGGAGCAGCAGCAGGATGTAGTACTCCTTCTGGCGGTGATCGATAGCCGAGTACGAGGAGACGACGGCGATGATGCCCATGAACGTCGTCAGCAGGATGAGCAGAAGCGAGATGCCGTCGATGCCGAAGTCGTACTGCACGCCGAGCGACGGAATCCAGGAATAGGTTTCGCGGAACTGGAAGAGATGCGCGCCGGTGCCGTGCGGATCGAAGTTGAACCAGAGATAGAGCGAGGCGATGAAGTCGACGACGGCGAAGAAGGTGGCCGTGTAGCGAATGGCGCCGCCGCTCTGCTTCGGCAGGAACAGCAGCACCACTGCACCGAGCAGCGGGATGTAGGTGACGATATTGAGAATGCCCATCTTCCGTCGTTCCCCTTAAGGCTTCGTAAACAAGTAGACCGCGGCGACGAGGACGATTCCGCCCGCCATCACCAGCGCGTAGTTCTGGACGAATCCGCTCTGCATCTTGCGGAAGAGGCGCGAGCCGCCGCGCGCCGAGTAGCCGACGCCGTTCACCGCGCCGTCGACGACGTATTTGTCGAAGAGCGACGAGCCGTGTCCGAAAAGGATCACGGTGAGGTGGCGAACGCCGTTGACGATGCCGTCGATGATGTGCGCGTCGAACCACGACAGCGCTCTACTAAAAGCCAGGGTTCCGCCGACGAAGACGGTGTTGTAGAACTCGTCTACGTAGTACTTGTTCTCGAGCAGGCGGTGCAGGAAGGCGAAGCGCAGCCGCAGCCGCGTCGCACGCGCGAAGGCGGAGTCCTTCTTGTACAACACGTAGGCGATGAACCAGCCGAGCGTGGCCACGGCCACCGACGAGAGGATCAGCAGCGCTTCCTGCAGCCGGCTCGCTTCGGGAAATTCGAACGCTTCTTTTCCGAGCGGCAACAGGATCGGCGAGAGCCAGCGTTGAAAGATGGTCGGATGCGCGCCGCCGAACATCTCCGGGATGCCGACGAAGCCGCCGATGACCGCGAGGATGGCCAGGATCCACAGCACGCCGGTCATGCTCCACGGCGACTCGTGCGGATCGTGCGCTTCGACGTGATGGCCGTGCGCTTTGTCGGAGTGGATGTCGCCATCGTCGAGGTGCGGATGCGACGGGATGACGTCGTGCCCGGCGTGCTCCGGCTCCGACTCGGGATGTCCTTCCACGTGCGCGGCGCGGTAGTCGCCGGAGAAGGTCATGAAGTAGAGGCGGAACATGTAGAACGCGGTGCAGGTCGCGGCCACCATGCCGAGGAAGTAAAGGAAGCCGTGGTGCTCGAAGGTGGTGGCCAGGATTTCGTCCTTCGAGAAGAAGCCGGCCAGCGGCGGGAAGCCGGCGATGGCGATGCAGGCGATCAGCATCGTCATGCGCGTCTTCGGCATGTACTTGCGCAGGCCGCCCATCTTGCGCATGTCCTGCTCGCCACCGCAGCCGTGGATCACGGAGCCGGCGCCGAGGAAGAGGCAGGCCTTGAAGAAGGCGTGCGTCATGACGTGAAAGATGGCCGCGGTGAACGCGCCGACGCCCGCGGCCAGGAACATGAAGCCGAGCTGCGAGACGGTCGAATAGGCGAGCACTTTCTTGATGTCGTTCTGGGCGATGCCGATCGTCGCCGCGAAGATGGCCGTGACCGCGCCGACCACCGCGACGACCAGCATGGCGTCGGGCGAAAGGCGGAAGAGCACGTTCGAGCGAACCACCATGTAGACGCCGGCGGTGACCATCGTCGCGGCGTGGATCAGCGCGGAGACAGGCGTCGGTCCGGCCATGGCGTCGGGCAGCCAGACGTACAGCGGGATCTGCGCGGACTTACCGCAGGCGCCGACGAAGAGCAGCACGCAGATGGTCGTGGCGATGCCGGCGTATGCGGCCGGATTGGCGCTGGCCAGCGCGAAAACCTTCCCGTAATCGGCGGTGCCAAAGGTGTTGAAGATCAGGAAGATA
>Ga0207677_10000215_pt1 | contig 45951 bp, 29 predicted proteins | sample KBSMisM42_FD_184311 | JGI IMG/M metagenome (GOLD analysis project Ga0207677, IMG submission 184311) | Miscanthus rhizosphere microbial communities from Kellogg Biological Station, Michigan, USA - KBS Miscanthus M4-2 (SPAdes) (version 2) | ecosystem: Host-associated > Plants > Roots >...
ACAATTCGCTGGTCGTCGACATCAAGGCGAAGGTCTCCTGGAAAAGCTCCGGGCCCCTCGCGGTCCACCTCTGGGCGTCGCAGGAAATGACGAAGACGCTGCCGACCCTGTTCGTCAACGACGCGTCGATCGACAGTGCGGGGAATGCAGTCTTCAAGACCGGTTACAACCCCGCCCGTCCCTACCTCAAGATCCGGACGTCGGATTGTGACAAGACGGATTTCGCCATCATCGCCGTCAGCGACAACAACTGCAGTTGTCCCCGCTGCGGTGATTGCCAGGGCGGCCCGATCCGGATGTCCAACGGCAACATGCGCTACAGCGACACCGATCCGCTTCCCGCCGCCGGCGGCCTCCCGCTGTCGCGCACGTACGACTCGAACAATACCGACAATGGCTGGTTCGGTCATGGATGGACGTCGTTCCTCGATGAGTGGATGCGCACAGAAGGTGAGCCGGACGGCTCGACCACGGTCGCCATCGGCACCGATGGCAACGATCGTTATTTCTTCAATGGGACTGGCGGCACCTACCGGCAGCTCTGGCCCAGCGGACCGGCGCAGGCTCGCCTCGACAGCGGCCTGGTGCTGCGGCCGTATGGCTCCAATCTCGCCCACTATTTCGATGCGAACGGCCGCTTGTCCACGCTGCACGACGTGACGAACGGCCGCGAGGTGAACATCACGCGCGACTCCAACGGCCTCGTGACGCGCGTTGCCGATTCATGGGGCAACTGGGCGTGGACCGTGACCACCGATTCCGCGAATCACCGCATCACGGCCATTTCCGTCGACGGCACGCCGGTCTCCTGGAGCTATCTCTACGACGGCTCCGGCAATCTCACCAGCGTGCGCGAGAGCGGCGTCGATTGGCGCACATACACGTACAGCGGTTCATTGACTCAGATCCACGACGGCGCCGGCAATCTGATCGAATCGCACGCCTACGGCGCGGACGGCGCAACGTCGTCGATCGGCCAGACGGACGATATTTCGTCCGTCGCGTACAACATCGCGACGAGCGATCCCGCAACCACGATCACACGCGTGACGAGCGCCACCGGCGCGGTCACCGACTATTACGTCAAGAGCATCGCCGGCCGCATGAGGACCGATCACATCGAGGGGGGCTGCACGTCGTGTACATCGCGTAATGCAATCTACGCGTACGACGACCACGGCCGGCTGCTGCGCGAGCAGGACCCGCGCGGCTACATCACGGAGCGGAGTTACGACACGCTCAATCGCATCGTCACCGAGACGACCGCCCTTGAAGCCATCGGGCTGCGATCCCGATACGGCGCCCGATCATTGCCGCCTCGTCGGCAGCCTCGGCATCGCCACACTTGCCGCAACGCCCGCGTCCGTGACGCGCACGATCACATACGACACGACCTGGTACGACCGTCCGGCGTCGATCACGACCGCCAGCGTGTTGAATCCAGCGAACAGCCGGATCGAATCGATTACATACGACGCGTCGAGCGGACAGGTGCTCACGGACGCGATCACCGGCTGGACGGGCTCCGCATCCTCGCCGGTCCAGGAAACGCATACGACGGCGACGGCGCTCTACAACGGTACCGAAGGGGCGGCGTTCACGCCGGGCGGAGCGTTCAGTGCAATGTGGCTGTCGCTCGCGCAACCGGCCGGCATGCGGAAGTCGATCGACGGCCCGCGCACCGACGTCGCTGATGTGACGACCTTGGTCTATTACCCGATCGACGACAGCGTACCGCCCGCGTGGCGCGGTCATCTGGCGGCGGCGAAAAATGCGGCCGGCCACATTACGCACTATGAAAACTACGACGCATTCGGCAACGCGCAGCGAATCGTCGATCCGAACGGCGTGGCGACGGAATCGACGTCCGATCACCTCGGGCGTCCACTCACGAACACACTCAAGGCCGTGAACGGATGCAACACGACCGCCGATCCGCTCTGTGCGACCGACGTCACGACCTCGCGCACATACGCGCCGGCGACCGGTCCGCTGACGTCGCAAACCGACGCGAACGGCAACGCGACTACATACGAATACGAATCGCGCGGACGCCTCGCCACGGTCTCCCGCGGACCGTCGTCATCCGACCTGCGCGAGCGCATTGCCTACACGTACGACGCGGCCACCGGCCGCAAGAGCCTGGAGCGCTATCTCGCCATGCAGAGCGGCGCATGGGTCGAAAAGCGTCGCGAGTCGTTCAGCTACGACACGCTCTCGCAGCTCACCGCGCAGACGCACGCCGACAATACGAGCATCGGCTACACGTACGACGACGGCGGCGCCATTGCGTCTGTCCGCGACGAGAACCACACGGCGGCGAATACGACCTACAACTACGATCCCGCCCATCGCCTCTCCGCCGTCCATCAGACGCTCGGCACAGGGAACGTCGCCACAACATACGCGTACGACATCGCGGGCAACCTGACGTCGGTCACCGATCCGAACGGCAACGTCACGAGCTATGTCTACGACGACTTCGGCCGGATGCTCACGCAGACGAGTCCCGTGACCGGCACGACATCGTATACGTACGACTCTGCGGGGAATCTGACCTCGACCACCGACGCGAACGGGGCGACGACGAACCGCACATACGATGTACTCGGGCGCGTGCTCGACGCGGTGTCGACTCGCGACAGCGAATCGGAAGAGGTGGGGTGGACGTATGATGATGCTGCGGCCGGCAATTACGGCATCGGCCGCCTCGCATCGATGAGCGATCCGGACAGCGTCGAAACGTTTGCCTACGAACGGCGAGGGCTCCTGCGCATGCAGGCATCGACCATATGGGGCGATTCGTTCGTTCAGTCGTATGGCTACGACGCCGCGGGAAATCGCACGTCGATCGGTTATCCATCCGGCCGCCTGGTGACGTACTCGTACGATTTCGCCGGACGACAGCTGACCACCAGCGGCCTGATGGACGGCACGCCGGCCGAATACGTCACCTCAGCCGCCTACCTGCCGTTCGGACCACTCACGTCGCTCTCCCTCGGCAACGGCACGGTCGAGACCCGCACCTATGACGCTCGGTATCGGCCGCTGACCGCACAATTGATCGCAGCCGGGACGGCTCTCGCGAATTACTCTTATGCCGCCGACCCTGCCGGCAACATCACACAAATCACGGACGTTCCGGACCCGGCCTACAACCGCTCGTTTGCATACGACGACTTGAATCGCCTCGTCACAGCGAACAGTGGCGCGTCATTGTGGGGAAGCGGCGGCTACTCGTACGACGCGATGGGCAACATGACGTCGGCGACGCTCGGCAGCCGCACGCGCACGTTCACCTTTTCCGGGACGACGCCGCGCATCGTCGATTCAACCGATGGCGGAACCGTCACTCACGTGAACTATGACGCGGCCGGAAACGAACTGAATGGTCCCGCGGTTCCCGACGTGACCGAAACCCGCAACTATTCGCCGCGCAACCTGCTGCGCGACATCGTCATCACCGCACGATACTGTCTTGTTCCGCGTCAGGGGGAAGTCTGTCATGCCTACGGACAAAACGTCGAAACGCTCACGAACGCGTACGACGCCCGCGGCGTCCGCGTCGCGATGCTCCGATCCGATTCTGCTTTACCCCAACTCGGCCCGCAGCCGTATTACTTCTACACCCCCGAGCTTCTGCCGCTCAACACGGTGTCCCCCTCCCTTGACACCCAGGCGGAGGAGATCTGGTTTGCCGGCCGCCCTGTAGCGGAAGAAGGCATCGATTCGCCGTACACGCGCTTCACCTTCACCGATCATCTCGGCACTCCTCTCCTCCAGACCGACTCCACGGCCTCTGTCATCTGGCGCGCCGAATACGAGCCCTACGGCAACGTCTACGCCATGCGCACCGGCTCGAGAGGCGACCAGCCCCTCCGCTTCCCGGGACAACAGGTCGCGTTCGTAAACGCCGCCGGCGACGACGAGAGCTACAACATCTTCCGGTGGTACAGGGCGGGGTGGGGGCGGTATACCAGCGCGGATCGATATGCTGAATCTGCACTGCCGGTGTTCGCGCCCCGCGGTTGGCTTGCATTGCCAGAGCACCCGTATGGATATGGGGCCGCCAGGCCCACATGGTTCATTGATCCATTGGGATTGTCGGCAACAGACGCTGCACGACTGCGTTGTGTTCTTCGCTGGACAGTGGCAGGCGGCGTAGCTGGAACGGTCGCTGGAGGCGTCGTCGGTGGAACGGGCGGATTTGCCGGCGGGCTGTTTCTTGCGGGTGTGGGAGCTCTGCCAGGTGGTGCTGCCGGTGCAATGGGTGGAGCTGCCGTTGTCGGGCCGTTAGGAGGCGCAGCAGGTGGACTGATTGGGCAGCTGGTATGCGGTTGCCAGATGAGCCGAGCGGATGACGACGACAACGTCCGCCGATTCCCTCGACCTTGGCCAATACCGCCGGACGGTCCATGCGACGCGCGCTGGGAGCGCAGCCGAGAATGGATTCAGAATAATGCTCCGACGGATGCCGAAGCTCGCGCATGGCTGACCGATGCAAATGCGTCGTACATCAAATGCAAGGCGGGTATGCCAGTGATCTTTCCAGGTGGATTCTAATGTTTCCCGCGTTTCTGGCGGGAGATGAAGTTAGAGACCGCGTCCGCCGTGACGTGGAGAGGAATATCGAGTCGGCATCATCCGAGGAGTGGGCACAGTTGTGGCGAGCAGATCTATTCGTACTGGACGGTCGCGTCGACGACGCCATCGGGCTGCTCACGAAGTCCGTAGCCGCACGGGATGTGGCCGTAGCTTCGGCCGCGTCACTCTATCTTGGACAGTATTACGAGTTTTTGGGCCGTGACGGAGACGCCGAAGATGCCTATCGGCAGGCGTTGAACATTTCTTCTGATGATTTGCAGCGTCTTCGTGCTCAGATAAATTTAGCTCGCGTCTACAATCGAAGAGGCCAGTATGGCAACGTCGTCGAATTGGCCGACTCCCCACTTGGCCAATTGCCGCCAGACCTTATTCAGCACTGGATGGCGGAAGTAGGCACCGCCATGCTGGCCATGGGACGTCGAGACGCCGCGGCTGAATTTTTCGAGCGTGTAATCAAAGCTTTCCCGGCGAGACCGGAGCTGCCATTGATCCGGAACCACTTGATGGGACATACGTCGTGAGTGTCCAGGGCGGATCGCGAGCGCCAGAGTGGATTAACGGAGCTGACAAAAGCGCGAATCAGCCCAGCGCCAGCCGCTTCTGCTCATTTCGACGCTGAATGAGGAGTGTGTAGGCCGGGTTTTTCAACCCGGCCCACCCCCCCCACCCTAGAAAAAGAACCGCGCCCCGAACTGCATCTGCCGTTCGGAATTGAGCCGTGTCCCGGTGATCTTGCCGAAGTTGGGGTCGCCGTAGACCTGGCCGGGGAGGTTGTATTGCGCTTTGTCGAACACGTTGAAGGCCTCGAGGCGGAGCTCGAAGGAGCCGCGGGGGGTGTGGAAGATCTTGAACAGGGACAGGTCGAGCACGTCGGTGCCGGGGCCGCGGAGGGAGTTGCGTTTCTCGTTGCCTTGCGCGTTCGTCGTCGGTTTGAAGGCGGCGGTGTTGAACCATTTGTCCGTCGTCTTCGGGCCGCTCGGGTTGCCGATCACGTCGAGGCGTTTGCCGCTCGAATCGAACACGGTGAATGCCGTGCCGCTCTGGTAGGTGTAGACGGCGTTGAGGTTCCAGCCGCCGATGAACGCGTTGTCGCGCATGAACGGGATGGCCCAGGTGCCGGCCGCGGTGAGGCGGTGGCGCGCGTCGAAATCGGCCGGGCCTTTGTCGAGATCGAGGTTGCACTTCTTCGTCGGATCGGTGGCGCAGCTCTGGTCCGTGGCCAGCGCGTTGTTGTTCGACGGGCCGCCGGGGAAGAAGCCGACCGTGTTGTTCGTGGCGTGGCCGTACGTGTACGAGACGAGGTACGAGAGGCCGTCCGTTACCGTGCGGCGGATGCTCGTCTGTAGCGCGTTGTAATCCGACGTGCCGATGTTCATCGTCGTGCTGAGGCGGCTGCCGACGTCGCCGGCGAAACCGGCCGACGTGATCAGCGCGGCGAGATGGCTGGCGTGATTGCCGACATACGCCACCATGCCCGACGTGTTCCGCGAGAGCTCGCGCTGCAGTCCGAGGTTCCACTGCTGCACGCTGGTGTTCTTCGAATTGCGCGGGATGTAGACGAGCGCCGAGCCGGCGGGGAGCACCGGATTGTTCGGATCGACCGGCGTCGGCAGCGGGATCGGCTGCGACAGCGCGACGCACGCGCCGACCGGCAGACATGGATCGCCGCCGCCGAAGCGGAACTCCGACACCACTGCCGGCGGGTTCTCCGTCAGCTGCCGGTCGATGCCGCCGCGGTCGAGCGTGTAGTAGATGCCGTACGCGCCGCGCACCGCCGTCCGCTCGTTGAGCGCGTAACTGAATCCGAGGCGCGGGCCGAAGTTGTCGTAGTTCGTCTTCAGCGTCGAGCGCGACGCACCGTTCTGTCCCGCGACCACGAGCCGGCCGGTCGCCGGATCGTAATTCGCCAGCTTGTCGTCCTTCTCGTAGTACGGCGTGAGCAGGTCCCAGCGCAGCCCGAGGTTGAGCGTCAGCTTCGGATTGAAATGCCAGTCGTCCTGCGCGTAGAGCGCGTTCTCCCAACTCAACACGTCGCGCGGCACGTAGCCCGGATTCGCCGACGTCGTGAAGCTCGTCTTGCCGATCAGCATGTCGGCCACTTCGTAGCCGGTGTAGCCCGGCTGGAAGCCGAACGAATCGCGGAAGAAGTAGAAGCCCTTGCCGTACTGCGTCCGCTGCTGCGAGAGGCTGCGGCGCATCGCCGTGCCGCCGAACTTGAATGAGTGATTGCCGTTCAGCCACGTCACCGCGTCGGAGAGTTGGAGCGAGCGCTGGCCGATCGCGTACTGGCCGAAGTCGCCGAGGTATTCGATGTACGTCCCGTTGCCGCCGCCGATCAGCGAGATGCCGTTCGCCGTGGTCACGCCGTTGATGCCGGGGATGCCGAGCGCCTTGTCCTGGTCCGTGCCGAAGCCGACCGGGAGGAACGCGTAATGGAAGTTCGTCCAGCCGGCGTGCACTTCGTTGATCAGGTTGCCGTTGAAGATGTGCGTCTCGCCGGTGCGGATGGTGAAGCCTTTGTTGTTCGACGTGCCGGAGCCGAAGCCGGCCTGGTATCCCGGAATGCGGCCCGGATCGCTGAACTGATCGCGCCAGTAGCTGCCGTTGAGGAAGAGCTGATCGCTCGACGCCAGGTTGTGATCGAAGCGTCCGTCGAAGTCGTTGTACGTGCTCTTCTTCTGCCGCTGCGTGAGGAAGTTGTGCAGCACGAGCGAATTCGTCGGCTTGGGGAAGACGTTGAGGTACGCCTTGCCGACGGGGTTGATCAGATTGCTCGGGATCTTGTTGCCGGGGAACGGCTGGCCGGTGACCGGATCGTAGATGATGACCGGCTGGCCGATGCCGTTCGTCGCCGGATCGAGCAGCTCCGAGAAGTCGCCTTCGCGCATCTTCAGCGTCGGCACCGTGACGTAGTTGCCCGCTTCCACCGGGATGGAGTTGCGGAGGGCGTGATAGCTGAGGAAGTAGAACATCTTGTCGCGGATGATCGGCCCGCCGAACGTGAGGCCGAAGTCGCGGTTGTTGAAGTCGGGCTTCTCGGTGAGGAACTTCGGCGTGGCGGCGGCGCTCTTCGGCCGGTCGAAGTAGTACGCGCTGCCGGCGAGGTCGTTGGTGCCGCTCTTGATGACGAGGTTCTGGATCGCGCCGCCCGCGCGCCCGTACTCCGCCGGCGCGTTCGTCGTGATGACCGAAAACTCCCGGATCGCCTCGGGTGGCGGCAGGTACGCGATCGAGTTGACCAGCGTCTCGTTGTTGTCGACGCCGTCGATGATGAAGTTGTTGAACTGCTCGCGCAGTCCATTGACGGAGAGCGCGGCGCCGCCGAACTCGCCGTAGCGGAACGTCTCGGCCTGGCCCGATTGTCCGGCCGCGTTGCTGCCGGGGATGCCGCGGTTGACGCCGGGGACGAGCGTCGCCAGCTGCGTGAAGTTGCGGCCGTTGAGCGGGAGGTTCTCGATCTGCTTCGATTCGATCAGCGTCGAGATCTCCGAGGTGCTTTTCTCGACGAGCGGCGCGGCGGCGGTGACGGTCATCATCTCGCTGACGTTGCCCAGCTCCAGCTTGAAGTCGACGCGCGCGACCTGGCCGACCGTCAGCGTGATCGGCGTGACCTGCGATTTGAAGCCGCTCAATTCGACGGAGATTTTGTAGTTGCCGACCGGCAGCGCCGTCACCGTGTAATGGCCCTTCGCGTCGGTGACGTCGGTGCGCGTGGCGTTGGTGCCGGTGTTGGTCGAGGTGACGGTGGCGCCGGGGATCGGCGAGCCGCTCGCATCGGCCACGGTTCCTTCCACCCGCGCGCTGTTCTGCGCCATTGCGGGGAATGCCGCGAGGACCACCAACAGGAGAACGACGACAGGAGCAAACCTGGTCATTGGAACCCTCCTTACAAAGTGGGCGGTTTGTGTTTAGTGGGGGAAGTATAGCCTTCGGTCAACGCAGCCGCCAGACGCCGCTGGTGTGCGGTGGGAGCGACACGCGGCCGTCCGCCGCCGCGCTCACGCCGGGGTCGACGTGCACCGCTTCGAGCTTCCCGGCGAACGGTCCGGCGATCGTCGCGGTGGCGCCGAGGTTGTGGATCACGAGCGCGCAATCGGCGGCGCGGCAGCGGGTGAAGGCGAGGACTTGCGGCGCACTCGCGAGCGTTGCGAGCTCGCCTTTCATCAGCGCGGGCGAATGCTTTCGCACGGCGATCCACGTCCGGTAATACGACAGCAGCGATTGCGGATCGTCCGTTTGTGCCGCGACCAGGTTCCACGGCATCGGCCTTCGCTTCGCTTCGTCCGCGGTGCCGGGATCGTTCTGCATCCCGACTTCTTCGCCGTAATAAATGAACGGCATGCCGGGCAATGTGAGGAGGATCGCCGCGGCGTTGCGCAGCTTGCCCGGATCGTTCTCCAGCACCGTCGCCACGCGGATCTGATCGTGATTCGTGAGGAACGGTGCGTCGATCACGTGCGGCGGATAGAAGCGCGCGTCGTCGCGCAGCGTCTCGACGATTTTCGTCGCGTCGCCGCGCTTCACGCCGTCGACGATCGCCGACGCCAGCGGGAAGTTGAAGTTCGACGGCATGTCGTCGAAGTAAGCGGCGAGCTCCTCGATCGACGTCGTGTTCTCGCCGATCAGCATCGCGTCCGGCTTCGTCTCGCGCACCGTCTTCGAGAGCTCGCGCAGCACCTCGTGCGTCTCGCGCGTGTCCGACTGTCCCGGGCCGGCACCGTCCTCGACGAGGTAGCGCGTGGCGTCGAGCCGGTAGCCGTCAGCGCCCTCTTGCAGCCAGTAGCGCGCGAGGCGAAACATCTCTTTCTTCACATCCGGATTGCGGAAATTGAGGTCCGGCATGCCGCTCCAGAACGCGCCGTAGTAGTACGCGCCGTTGAGGAAATGCCACGACGGATCGCCGCCCCACGGCTGCTTCCAGCCGGGATTCGACGTGCGCCAGATGTACCAGTCGCGATGCTTCGATGCCGGCGACGACGCGGAATCGAGGAACCACGGATGCTGATTGCTCGTGTGGTTCATCACGAAGTCGAGAATGACTTTGATGTGGCGCTTGTGCGCTTCCTCGACGAAGCGGTGAAAGTCGGCCTTCGTGCCGAAGTCCTGCTCGATCGTTTCGTAATCGGTGGTGTCGTAGCCGTGATAGCTCGGCGACTGGAAGATCGGCGTGAGCCAGATCGCGTCGACGCCGAGCGACGAGAGGTAATCGAGCTTCGCGGTGATGTCGCCGAGGCCGCCGTAGCCGCGGACGAAAATCTCGTACGCCACGGCGCCGCGCGCCCACTCGACGTTCGCATGCGCGCACGAGAGGGCGAGAAACGCCAGCGCGAAGATCGCCCGGCGGAGCGTTCTCATCGGTTTATGGTACAAGGAGTGAATGATGAAAATATGGCGCGCATCCGCTGTCTGCTGCCTGCTGTCCGCCTTCCTGCTGTCGTGCGTCAAAGGCCCGCAGGAAACGACCACCGGCGAAACGCGCGCCGCGCACGCCGGCCCGGTGCGCATCGGTTTCTCGATGGACACGCTCAAGGAAGAGCGCTGGCAGCGCGACAAGCAGCTCGTCGAGCAGCGGGCCAAAGAGATCGGCGCCACGCTCGACGTGCAGGTCGCCAACGGCGATGACGCCGAGCAGACCAAGCAGGCCGACAACATGTTGACCAAAGGCGCGGACGTGCTGATCGTCGCGCCGCACAACGGCGAGATCGCCGCGTCGATCGTCGAGGCCGCGCACCGCAAAGGCGTGCCGGTCATCTCGTACGATCGCCTGATTCGCAACGCCGACGTCGACCTCTACGTCTCGCACCAGGTTGAGAAGATCGGCGAGATGCAGGCGCAGTACGCGCTGCAGCACGTGCCGAAAGGGAACTACCTCCTCATCGGCGGCTCGCCCACCGACTACAACGCCATCCTCCTGCGCAAGGGACAGATGAACGTGCTCAAGCCGGCCGTCGACAAGGGCGACATCAAAATCATTTCCGACCAGTTCGCGCGCGAGTGGAAAGCGGAAGAGGCGCTGCGGCTGACCGAGGATGCGCTGACGAAGACGAACAAGAAGATCGATGCGATCGTCGCGTCGAACGACGGCACCGCCGGCGGCGCGATCTCCGCGCTCGAGGCAGCGGGACTCGCCGGCAAGGTGCTGGTCACCGGCCAGGACGCGCAGAAGGATGCGGTGCAGCGCATCGTCAAAGGGACGCAGACGATGACGATCTACAAGCCGATCCAGCCGCTCGCGTACGGCGCCGTCGACGCCGCGGTGAAGCTGGCGAAGAAGGAGCCGGTCAGCACGACGGACAAAGTGAACAACGGCAAAAAGGATGTGCCGGCGATCCTCATCCCGCCGGTGTCGGTCGACAAGAGCAACGTCGACAGCACGGTGATCAAGGACGGCTACCACTCGCACGAGGACATCTACGGGCATTGACGAAGTGCGGCGGCCGTGCCGCCGCTCGGATCAATCGCGGCCATGCCGCGATTGCGCGACGGCATGGCCGTCGCGACGGAGAAACAGCGGCGGCATGGCCGCCGCACTGCCATGAATCCCCTGCTGGAGATGCGCGGCATCACGAAGCGCTTTCCGGGCGTCCTCGCGCTCGACGGCGTTTCGTTCGACCTCCGGCCCGGTGAGATCCACGCCCTCGTCGGCGAGAACGGCGCCGGCAAGTCGACGCTGATGAACATCCTCGGCGGAGTCTATCCGCACGGCACATACGACGGCGAGATCGTCGTCGACGGCGAGGTCCGCCACTTCGACACGGTCCGCGCCTCGGAGAAAGCCGGCATCGCCGTGGTGCACCAGGAGCTCTCCCTCGTCCCCGAGTTCTCCATCGCCGAGAACGTTTTCCTCGGCCGCGAGCCGCACAGCTTCGGCGTGATCCGCGGCGAAGAGATCCACAGCCGCGCGCAGCGCCTGCTCGACGAGCTGCACCTCAAGCTCGACGCGCACACGCCGGTCGGCTACCTCGGCATCGGCCAGCAGCACCTCGTCGAGATCGCGAAAGCGCTCTCGCGCGAAGGGCTCATCCTCGTGCTCGACGAGCCGACCGCCGCACTGACCGAGAGCGAAGTCGAGGTGCTCTACGGCATCCTGCGAAAGCTCCGCGCGTCGGGCTCGGGGATGATCTACATCTCGCACAAGCTGGACGAAGTCTTCGCGCTCGCCGACCGCATCACCGTGCTGCGCGACGGCTGCACGGTGAGCACCGATGCCGCCTCCGCGCTCGACACGCAGCGATTGATCGCGCGGATGGTCGGCCGCGAGGTGAAGGACATCTTCCCCGAGACGCATCGCGCGCCGGCGGACGTGATCTTCGAAGCGCGCAACGTGACGGTCGAAGATCCGAACGTGCCCGGCAAGCTGCTCGTCGACGACGTCAGCTTCAGTGTGAAGCGCGGCGAAGTCGTCGGCATCGCGGGACTGGTCGGCGCGGGACGCAGCGAGTTGATGATGGCGATCTTCGGCGCGCATCCGGGACGCAAACGCGGCACGTTCGCGATCAACGGAGCGCACGTCTCGATCAACTCGCCGCGCGATGCGATCGCCGCCGGCATCGGCTTCGTGACCGAGGACCGGAAGAAGTTCGGACTGCTGCTCGATCACGCGATCGTGACGAACCTCACGCTCGCCGCGCTGAAAAAAATCTCCGGCCCGTTCATGACCGACATCGACGCGGAGACCGCGGCGGGCGAGCGGATGAAGAACGAGCTGCGCATCAAGGCCAACTCCGTCTTCACCATCGTCGGCACGCTGTCGGGCGGCAATCAGCAGAAGGTCGTGCTGGCGAAGTGGCTGCTCACCGACCCGAAAGTGCTCTTCCTCGACGAGCCGACGCGCGGCATCGACGTCGGCGCGAAGCAGGAGATTTACGTGGAGATCAACCGCCTCGCATCGCAGGGGATGGCCATCGTGCTCGTGTCGTCGGAATTGCCCGAGGTGTTGGGTTTGGCGGATCGCGTGCTCGTGCTGCACGAGGGGCGCCTCACCGGCGAGCTCGCGCGCGCGGACGCGACCGCCGAAGCGGTGATGGCGGCAGCTACCGGACAGGTGACGACATCATGACAAGCCGTTTGCGCGCGTACGCGATGTTGTTCGCGCTGATCGCGATCTGGATTTTCTTCGCCGTGCGCACCGACCAGCACGTCTTCCTCGCGCCGGCCAACCTGGCGAACCTGCTCAAGCAGATGTCGGTCACCGGCGTGCTGGCCGTCGGGATGCTCTTCGTGATCATCGCGCGGCAGATCGATCTTTCGGTCGGCTCGGTCGTCGGCCTGGCGGGCGGCATCGCCGCGATGTCGCAGGGATGGGGACTCTTCGCGTCGCTCGTCGCCGCGATCGTGATCGGCATCTTCATCGAGCTGCTGCAGGGCGCGCTCGTCGCGTACGCGAACATCCCCGCGTTCATCGTCACGCTCGGCGGCCTCCTGTCGTGGCGCGGCGTGATCCTGTACCTGAGCAAAGGGGAGACGATCCCGGTGCGTCTGCCGGTCTTCCGCCTCCTCGGCGTTGCGCTGATCACCCCCGCGTCGGGACTCGTGCTCGGCGGCATCGCCATCGCCGCGGTGATCTGGCTGACGCTGGCCCGCAATCGTGCGCGGGCGCGGCACGGGCTGCCGGTGCCCGGTATCGCCGCGACGATCGCGCGGATCGTCGTTCCTTCCGTGCTGATCGCCGTCTTTGTGTACGTCATGAACCTGCAGGGCGGCGTGCCGCTGCCGGTCATCATCATGATCGCGGTGGCGATCGCCGGACATTTCCTGACGCAGAGCACGACGTTCGGCCGGTACCTCTACGCGATCGGCAGCAATCCCGACGCGGCGCGGCTGTCGGGCGTGAATTCGCAGCGTTACATCGTCGGCGCGTTCGCGTTGCTCGGCGCGCTCGTCGGCGTCGCGTCGCTGCTGCACACGGGACGCGTCGGCAGCGCCTCGCCGGATGCCGGGACGCTGATGGAGCTCGACGCCATCGCCGCCTGCGTGATCGGCGGCACGAGCCTGATGGGTGGACGCGGCAAAGTCTCCGGCGCGCTCCTCGGCGCGCTGATCATGGCCAGCCTCGACAACGGCATGTCGCTGCTGAGCGTCGAGAACGCGACGCAGTACATCATCAAGGGGATGGTGCTCGTCGCCGCGGTCGGCTTCGACATGGCCGGCCGGAAGAAGGGCTAAAAACCGTTGAATGAAGAATTTCGAATTAAGAATTGAGAATTGAAGAACCGCGCGCGAAGCGCCACCTCAATTCTGAATTCTGCATTCTGAATTCTTAATTCTCCGGCCCGGGTGCCTTGCAGTACTCCGGCACCGTGGCCTTGCTCACGATGACCGCCTTCGCATTCGGCCGGATCACGTACTCCGACGCGCCGTTGAATGAAGAATTTCGAATTAAGAATTAAGAATTGAAGAACCGCGCGCGAAGCGCCACCTCAATTCTGAATTCTTAATTCTAAATTCTTAATTCTCCGCCCCGGGTGCCTTGCAGTACTCCGGCACCGTCGCCTTGCTCACGATGACCGCCTTCGCATTCGGCCGGATCACGTACTCCGACGCGCCGTAGCGATCGGCGCCCGGCGCCCAGTTGTAGGTGTAGCCGAGGTGCGTCCAGGGGTAGCCGTTCGGAACGCTGTGCAGGTAAAAATTCTCGATGGCCATCCATTGATAATGCGCGGCCGTCGTCCCGTCGGGGAACTTGTTGCCGCAGTCGGAGGGGAGCGTGGCGTCCGGATTCAACGTGCACGGATATGTCGTCGAGATCCGGTCGTCGGGCGTCGGGCGGAAGAGATCGGACGCCGCGACGGTCAGGACGATGAAGCGCGTCGTGTCGGCATCAGGCGGCAGTCCGAGGAGCTCGCGCAGCTGCATCGCGACGTCGCCGTGGAACGCGCGGCAGATCGTCTGCACCTCGGGGACGCCCGTCACCCACGCGCCGTACGTGCCGACCGGCAGCGTCGCGCCGACCTCGCCGTCCTTCGACGTGAGCGTGACGACGAGCACGTTTCCGTTCGCGTCCGGCGTGAGCGGCCGGAGCGGACGGACGTTCCAGCGCTGATAGACGGCCGAGTCGAAGATCGCGCGCTCGTACGTGCCCCAGAGCGACTGCGTCTCGCCCGCGAGCGGCTGCGTCGGCGTCACTTCGGTCTTGCGCTCGAACGGCTGCTGCGCGTGCAGCGCTACGGCGCCGAAAAGAAAAAGCGCGAGTAAACGGATTCGCATGATGGGATTGATTCGAGGCTAGCTCATGCGGTGGAAGTCGTCAATCAATACTGCCCGCGTGATATCCTTCCGGACTTAATCGGATCAGGAGGTATCGTCATGCGCCTCTCCCTGCGCGCCGCCGTTTTCGTGCTTGCCGCGCTTTCGATCCAATCCGCCGCCGCGCAGGATTTCAAGAAGCAGGTCATCTACCAGATCATCACCGACCGCTTCTTCAACGGCTCGTCGGCGAACGACAACCCGTCGCAGAGCTCCGGCCTCTTCGACAGCACGCACACCAACTGGCGGCTGTACTGGGGCGGCGACCTCGCCGGCATCCAGCAGAAGATGTCGTACCTCTCCGGGATGGGCGTCACGGCGATCTGGATCTCGCCGCCGGTCGACAACCTCAACCTCAACATCCCCGACGCCGGCAACAACCCGACGGCCGCGTATCACGGCTACGCCGCACGCGACTTCAAGCGGATCGAGGAGCACTTCGGCGACACGAGCAACACGTGGTCGGCGTTCGATGCGCTCGTCACCGCGGCGCACAACGCGGGCATCAAGGTCATCGTCGATTTCGCGCCGAACCACACGAACGACAACACGGCGGGGGAGGTCGGCTCGCTGTACGACGCCGGCACGTTCCTGGCCGCGTACAACAACGACCCGAACGGCTACTTCCATCACAACCCGAACATCACCGACTGGAACGATCGCTATCAGCTGCAGTACTACACGCTGTTCAACCTGTCGGAGCTCAATCAGGAAAACGCGACGGTCGACGGGTACCTGAAGGCGTCGCTGCTGCTCCTCGCCCAGCACGGCGTCGACGCGTTCCGCATCGATGCCGCGAAGCACATCACCTGGGGGTGGGAGTACAGCATGAACAATGCGATCTTCAACAACGCCCCCAGCTTCATCTTCGGCGAGTGGTATCAGGGCAACACGAGCGACGCGCTGTACCACGACTCGTACAAGTTCGCGAACCGCAGCGGCATGTCGCTGCTCGATTTCCCGATGAACACGGCGATGCGCGACGTCTTCGCGTCCGGCGCGAACTTCAGCGAGATCGACGGCACGCTGACGGCCGAGAACGGCAATTTCACCTGGGCCAACGACCTCGTGACGTTCATCGACAACCACGACATGCCGCGCTTCCTCAGCGTGAACAACAACACGAACCGGATCAACGAGGCGACGGCGTTCCTGCTGACCAGCCGTGGCATCCCGTCGATCTACTACGGCGACGAGCAGTACCTGCACAACGACACGAGCGGCGGCGGCGATCCGTACAACCGTCCGATGATGTCGTCGTTCAGCACGATCACGACGGCGTACTCGCTGATCCATTCGCTGGCCACGCTGCGTCAGCAGAATCCCGCGCTCGCCTACGGCACCACGCAGCAGCGCTGGATCAACAGCGACGTCTACATCTTCGAGCGGAAGTTTTTCAACGACGTGGTGCTGACTGCGATCAACAAGAGCGAGACGACCGGCTACAGCATCAGCGGTCTCAACACCGCCCTCCCCGCCGCCGGCTACTCCGACTACCTCGGCGGACTCCTCGGCGGCTCCGGCATCACGGTGAACAGCGGCGGCGGCGTCTCGACGTTCACGCTGGGCGCGCACACGGTCGCGGTGTGGCAGTCGACGGCGAGCGCCTCCGCGCCGCAGATCGGCTCGATCGGACCGACGGTCGGCCAGCCGTCGATGAAGGTGACGATCGCCGGCAAGGGCTTCGGGGCGTCGACCGGGAGCGTCTGGTTCGGCACCACCTCCGCGACGATCCAGAGCTGGAGCGACACCTCGGTGACGTTCACCGTGCCGTCAGTCGCGAACGGCGTTTATTCGGTGACGCTCAAGAACAGCGGCGGCACCGCCGCGAACACGATCCAGTTCACCGTCCTGACCGCGAAGCTGATCCCGGTGACGTTCACCGTCAACAACGCGACCCCGACGAGCGTCGGCGACTACATTTTCCTCACCGGCAATACTGTCGAACTGGGAAACTGGGGCACGACCTGGGACACCGCCCTCGGCCCGATGCTCACCCCCAACTACCCGAACTGGTTCCTCGCCACCGCGATGCCCGCCGGCACCTCGATCCAGTTCAAATTCATCAAGATCGCCACCAACGGCACCGTGACCTGGGAGTCCGGCTCCAACCACACCTACACCGTCCCCTCCACCGGCACCGGCTCCATCACCGTCTCCTGGCAGTACTAAGTTGGAAAATCGGGGTCAGGTCTGGAAAATCAACTTAACGGCGCCCGTTAAGTTGATTTTCCAGACCTGACCCCAAAATACCAACTTGAAACCCTGGGGGGGCTGGTCCGTTGATAATGATCAGCAATGCAACCAACCCGTTCGAAGAAGCGACTGTTCATCCTGATCGGCGTCGCCGTCGTGATCGTCGTCGCCCTCACGGCGATGGTGATCGCGAAGAAGCGCGAGAAGCCGATCGAGATCACCATCGACAAGGCCTTCCGCAAGTCGATCACGCAGCTCGTCACCGCGACCGGCAAGATCCAGCCGGAGGTCGAGGTGAAGATTGCCCCCGAGGTCTCGGGCGAGATCATCGACATCCCGGTCAAGGAAGGCGACCCCGTTCGCAAAGGGGCGCTGCTGCTGAAGATCAAGCCGGACAGCTACCAGGCGCAGGTCGAGGCGCAGATGGCCGCGCTCAACTCCGCGCGCTCGGCGAGCGTTCGCAACCAGGCGGAGCTGGCGAAGGCGGACCAGGACTACAAGCGCGCGCAGAACCTCTTCAACGCGAAGCTGCTACCTGAATCCGACCGCAACACGGCGCAGACGAATTACGAGATCGCGAAGGCGGCCCTCGATTCGTCGCGATTCGAGATCCAGCGCGCCGAGGGCGCACTGCGGCAGATCAATGACGCGCTCTCGAAGACCATCATCTACTCGCCGTCCGACGGCTCCGTCAGCTCGCTGACCAGCCGCGTCGGCGAGCGCGTCGTCGGCACCGTGCAGTTCGCCGGCACGGAAGTCATGCGCATCGCGAACCTGAACAACATGGAAGCGCGCGTCAACGTGAACGAGAACGACATCGTGAACGTGCACGTCGGCGACAACGCGCAGATCAGCGTCGACGCCTACCCCGACCGCAAGATCCACGGCGTCGTGCGCGAGATCGGCAGCACGGCTGTGACGAAGAACGCCGGCTCGCAGGAAGAGGTCACGAACTTCGAGGTGAAGATCAGCATCCCTGATCACTCCGTGCAGCTGCGCCCCGGCATGAGCGCGACCGCCGACATCGAGACCGCGACCGTTCCGAGCGCGGTGGTCGTGCCAATCCAGAGCGTGACCGTCCGCACGGTCGACAGCAGCCTGTCACCCGAGGAGCGCGAGAAGCAGACCGCGAAACAGGACGCGAAGGACGGCGACAACAAAGCCGACGTCGTGAACGAAGCGCGCGAGAAGCAGAAAGCGCGCGAGCTGCGCGACAAGCTCCAGCGCGTGGTGTTCATCAAAAACGGCGACAAAGTCCGGATGCAGAAAGTGGAGACCGGCATCGCCGACAGCACGTTCATCGAGATCAAGAGCGGCGTGAAGCCGGGCGATGAAGTGGTGTCCGGCTCGTACACCGCGATCTCACGCCGCCTGAAGGATGGAGCGAAAGTCGCGATCGAGAAGCAAGGGAAGACGTAGGGGACAGGGGACAGTTGGCAGGGGGCAGTAGCCCGCTGCCCCCGGCCCCCTGTCAACTGCCAACTATCAATGTTCTACGACCTCGCCGAGGCATTCCGCATCGCGTTCTCCGTGATCCGCGCGCACAAGATGCGCTCGGTCCTCACGGCCCTCGGCGTGATCATCGGCATCGTCGCGGTGACGCTGATGGGCTCCGCGATCGCGGGGATCGAGATCGGCTTCGAGCGATCGCTGTCGGTCATCGGCGACGACATCCTCTACGTCGAAAAGTGGCCATGGCATCACGTCGATGACTGGTGGAACTACCGCAACCGCCGGCGCATGGAGCCGCGTTACGCCGAGGAGGTGAAGCGCGCCATCCGCGCCACGCCGAACTCGCAGCTCGTCACCGCGGTGCCGACGGTCAACACGATCCGCAACATCAAATATGCGGACAACGAAGTGCGCGGCGTCTTCACGCAAGGGACGACCGACGAGTTCCTCGTCACGTCGACCGCGGCGTTCAAGGACGGCCGCTTCTTCACCGAGGCCGAGTCGCGCGGCGGCCACAACGTCTGCGTCCTCGGATACGACGTGGCCGAGGTGCTGTTCCCGAACCGCAGCGCGGTGGGGAACACCGTGAAGATCGACGACGTGCCGTTCCGCGTCGTCGGCGTCTACGCGAGGCAGGGCACGTTCCTCGGTCTCTTCAGCTTCGACACGTACGCCGTCGTGCCGCTCAACGCGTTCATGAAAGTCTTCAGCTCGCGGCTCGATACGTCGATCCGCGTGAAGGTGAAAGACAAGAACCGCCTGGCGGCCGCGCGCGATGAGCTCACCGGCCACATGCGCCGCATCCGCGGACTGCGTCCCGAACAGAAAGACGACTTCTCGATCAACGAGCAGGAAGGCTTGCGCAACTCGATCGGGCCGGTGAAGGCGGGCATCGCCGGTGCGGGACTCTTCATCACCGGACTCGCGCTCTTCGTCGGCGCGATCGGCATCATGAACATCACGTACGTCAGCGTGCGCGAACGGACGCGCGAGATCGGCACGCGCAAAGCCGTCGGCGCGAAGCGGAAGACCATCCTGCTGCAGTTCCTCGTCGAGGCGGTGTCGATCTGTCTCGTCGGTGGCGTGGTCGGCGTGTTTCTGTCGTGGTTGATGTCGGAGGCTGTCGCGGCGGCGTTCCCGTCGTTCCCGATGACCTTCTCGCTCGGCCTCGTGTTCGTCGGCCTGATCGTCTCGACCGTGACCGGCATCTTCTCCGGACTCGCCCCCGCCATCGCCGCGTCAAGGCTCGATCCGATCGAGGCGCTTCGTTATGAATGAAACCGCCCGCATCGCGCTGACCGCTCTTCGCGCGAACAAGCTGCGCTCCGTCCTCACGATGCTCGGCGTTGCCATCGGCGTTTTCTCGGTGATCGGCGTCATGACCGCGCTGAGCGTGATCGCGACCTCCATCGAGAACGGCCTCAGTTTCCTCGGCAGCAACCTCTTTCAGTTCGCGAAATATCCGTCCATCAATACGGGCGGCGATCCGGAAGTGAAGTTCGCGAACCGGCACAACATCACGCTGGCGCAGGCCACCGAGTACAAGCGATTGATGGAAGGGCAGGCCGGCGCGATCTGCTTCAAGGTCTTCGACGGCGGGAAGCCGGCGAGCTACGACCGGGTGAAGATCCAGGGCCTCACGCTGGTCGGGACGAACGAGAATTTCCTGATCGCGAATTCGTACACGCTCGGCTACGGGCGCAACCTGTCGCCCGACGACGTCGACCTCGCGCGCAGCGTGACGGTCGTCGGCGCGCGCATCGAGAAGAAGCTCTTCCCGAACCAGAACCCGGTGGGGAAGACGATCAAGATCAACGAGAAGCCATACCAGATCGTCGGCGTGCTGGCGGAGAAAGGCTCGACGTTCGGGCAGAGCCAGGACGACCTGATGCTCGTGCCGATCACGCGCTATTTCTCCGACTTCGGCTGGGTCAACCGGACGGTCAACATCGCCACGCAGTCGACGTCGCAGGCGACGTACAACCAGACGCTGGACAAGGCGATCGGCGCGATGCGCGCGGCGCGCGGACTGAAGCTGGGACAGGAAAACGATTTCGCGATCTATTCGAACGACACGATGATCGCGGCGTTCGCATCGATTGCGGATCAGATCCGCATCGGCGCGTTCGTCGTCAGCGCCATCGCGCTGCTCGCCGCCGGCATCGGCATCATGAACATCATGCTGGTGAGCGTGACGGAGCGGACGCGCGAGATCGGCCTGCGCAAAGCGGTCGGCGCGAAGAAGAACGACATCGTGCGGCAGTTCCTCCTCGAGGCCGTCGTCTTGTCCGAGATGGGCGGCCTCGCCGGCATCATCGTCGGCGTCGCCGGCGGCAACGGCATCGCGCTCTGGCTCGACGTGGCGATGGTGTTCCCGTGGGGCTGGGCCATCACGGGACTCGTCGTCTGCTCGCTGATCGGAACAGGCTTCGGCTGGTACCCGGCGTGGAAAGCGGCGACGCTGGATCCGATCGAGGCGCTGCGGTACGAGTGAGGCGACGCGCTACGCGCCGCCCGCTTCGATGAACTTCACGATGTCGTTCGACAACGCCTCGCCCGACTCGCGGTGCAGGTACATCATGTGGCCGCCCGGATAATCGTGGATGGTCAGCCGCTTCGGGTCGATGCCGCTGTGCTCGAGCATGTACTTGAGCGCGAAGTACGACGTCACGAGGTCGTTGTAGCCGCCGCAGGCGAAGACGCGCAATGCTTCGTTGTCTTTCGTTCCCTGCGCCAGTGAGCCGGTGACGTCGATGAATCCGGCGAAAGCGTGCTGGGCGGAGGCGGGGCGCTTCCACTTGCGGTTCGCCTGGCCGTTGCTCGTCACGTAGCGCTTGTCGAAGTCGACGCCGAGCTCGTTGCGCAGGTAACTCTGGAAGCTCGACACGTACACCGGTCCGGTCTTCGCGTTGAACGGATCGCTGATCGGCTCCTCGGCGATGTTGTCGATCTCGTCCTGCGCGTAGCGCGCGTCGAGCAGGCCGAGGGCCTTGCCCTGATCGCGCAAGAGCTCCTTCGCGAAGCGGGGCGGCGTCACGCGCAGGTTGCTGCGCACGAGGTACTCCTTCGACAGGCCGAGGTAGCGATGCATCTTCTCGGCGAGGCGGTCTTTCTCCGCCGCCTCGAGACGGTCGCCCTTGAACAGCGCGACGAGATATTCGCCGCCGGCGAACTGCTCGACCTCGCGCAGGAACGCGTCGAAGTCCTTGCCGGCATCGGGAACGCGGTGATGGTAGTAGGCGGTCGCGGCGAGCGCGGGGAGCGAGGTCGCGTAGCTCTGATCGTTGCCCTCGAGGAGGAACGGCAGCGTGGCCATGTTGAGCGCGGGAGAGATCAGGATCACGCCGTTGATGCCGACGCCGAGGTCGCCCTGCAGGCGCGGGACGAGGAGCGAGCTGCGGATACCGCCGTAGCTCTCGCCGAGGATGTACTTCGGCGAGTTCCAGCGATTGTGCAGCGTGATGTACGTGCGGATGAACTCCGCGACCGAGTTGGCGTCCTCGTCGTAGCCCCAGAAGTCTTCGTCCTTCTTCTCGCCGGCGGCGCGGCTGTAGCCGGTGCCGACCGGATCGATGAAGACGAGGTCCGTGGCGCGGAAGATCGACGACGGGTTGTCGCGCAGCTTGTACGGCGGCGCGCCGGGATCCTGCGCGTCGCTCGGGATGTCGATCAGCTTCGGCCCGACGAGTCCGAAGTGGAGAAACAGCGAGGCGGAACCGGGTCCGCCGTTGAAGACGAATGTGAGCGGACGCGATTCCTGGCTCGTGATGCCGTCTTTCGTGTACGCGATGGTGAAGAACCGCGCGGTGTTCTTCCCCTCGCCGTCCTTGAGCAGGATGTCCTCGGCCGTAGTCGTGTACGCGATGTCGCCGCCGCCCGCGCGATAGTGGTGCTGCCGGACGAACTTCGCCGCCGGCGCTTCTTCTTTGTCCTTCGCCTTCTCCGCCGGTTTGGCGTCGTCGGCAACGAGCGGTAAGGCGGCAAGAGCGAGCACGAACGCAAGAAGTTTCCACATCTTCATGCCCGCGAGTATAAGTTGGGGTCGGATCTGGAAAATCAACTTAACCAGCGTCGTTAAGTTGATTTTCCAGATCCGACCCCAACTTGTTTCACGATCAGGCGGCCGGTGTAGTCGAGGCGGTGGAGGAGGGGGTGCTCGCCGCGGGACGCGAAGTATTCGTCGGTGGCTTTGCGGGCGCCGGACCAGTAGCCGTAGTCGTCGATGATGAGGACGCCGCCCGGCGTCACGCGGGGGTAGAGCTGCTCGAGCTCGTGGCGGGTGGAGGCGTACCAGTCGGTGTCGAGGCGCAGGAGCGCGATGGTCTGAGGGGCGGAGGAGAGAGTCGTCAGGACGTCGCCTTCGATGAGGCGGAAGTTTGGGTAGCGGGTGCGGGCAAGGTTCTGCTCGACCACGGTTCGCGGCGCGATGCCGTGGAACAACCCGGAACGATCGTCGGCGAGCACCTCGCGGGCGGGACGGCCGCTCATGGTCTGCACGTCGTCCGGCTGCGGCGGCGTCATGCCGGTGAAGGTGTCGTAGAGCCAGATCGTGCGGGTCGTGTCGCCGACGCGCATCAGCGTGTGCGCCATCAGCATCACCGAGCCGCCGCGCCAGACGCCGCATTCGACGAGATCGCCGGCGATTCCGTTGGCCACGACGTAGCGCGTCGCGGAGTAGAGCGCGTACATCCGTTCGAGCGACGTCATGGTCTGCTCGCGGCAGAGCTCATACAGCTCGAGGAACTCCGGCTCGAGATCGAAGACGTGGCTCATGACACCCGCCGCAGCCAGCCGTCGACGTTCCATGTCACGTTGGTGCCGAAGTAGTCGCAGAGCGTGCGGTCGATCTCGTAGCGGCCGTTGGTCCGCGCGAGAAATTCGTGGATGGCGCGCAGCGGGCCGCCGTCGTACGCCTCCGCGACGCGCATCGCGGTGAGAATGCCGTCCTCGATCACGATGTACTCGCCGCGTTGCAGCCAGCGGTCGAAGAAGTCGAGGACCGCGGTGGTCGTCTGCGCGAAATGGTTCGAGTCTTCGACGACGAGCAGCGGCCGCTCGATTGATTGCATGTCGAGGACGTCATCGAGGCGCAGCGCGTCGCCGCGAAGAAAGCGGACGTTGGGATGCGTGACGTCCGGCGGCGTGAGGTCGATCGAGATCACCTGCATGCCGGGACGCTGATCGGCGAACCACATCGCGCTGCCGCCTTTGTGCGAGCCGATCTCGATGAGCGTCTTCGGCTTCGCACTCTCCAGCAGCAGCGGATAAAGCGCGAGGTCGAATGGGTTCTTTAGCATCGGGACGCCGCGATACTCGTACGCCATCGTGCCACGCTGAATCTTCATCAGCAGGTCGTACGGAATCTCGCTCACGACATCATCCCGAGGAAATGCGCCTTCGCGGCGACGAGCATGTCGCGCCGGGCGCCGGCGAAGCGCGACGCGGCGCGGTCCATCAGCGCGCTCCGCTCGGCGATGCTCAGGCTCTCGATCGTGTGCTCCTGCACCGGCACCTTCTTCGTGTTCCGAAAGACGACCGAGTTGACGCCGGTGTCGCAGACGTACTCGAAGCAGTCGGCATAGAACTCCATCGTGACGTGCAGCCAGCCGACCCAGTGATGATAGAGGTAGTCTTGCTGCACGACGAGCGAGCGGCCGGGGATGAGGTGCGGGAAGAACTGCCATGTGACCCAGTCGCAGACGGTCCAGTGCTTGGCGACGTCGATGAAGAGCAGCTCGATCGGGCCGCCGTTCCACGGATGTTCCACGATGTCGCCGGCGTGGACCTCGACGAGGTCGCGATACGGCTCGATGTTGCGCTCGAACTGCTCGCGGAAGCTCGTGCCGGCGGGCGTTTCGGCGGGAAAGAAAATGCCGCGCGTCCACTCCTCGACCTCGAAGCGGTCGAACGAATGGATGGTGCCGCGATGCCCGTTGTGGCGCAGGCCGTCGGCGAGCGCGATGGTGGAACCGCCGAGGAACGAGCCGGCGTCGACGATCGCTCCCTCGCCGCGATAGACGTTCTGCGCGAGGTGATGCAGCAGCCGCAATTCATCGGGCACGAGCATCGTCGGCACGTTCGCCGACGCGGCGGGCACGGGATCGTGGCGCCAGCTCGTGCCGATGATCTTCGCTTCGTTCGAATCGTTGCGACGAAAGACCGCCTGAAACGTGTTCGCGTTTTTCACGACGTCGAAATCGGTGCGGCGGGTGAGGCGCGTGATGACGAAGGCGAAGAGCCACGCGATGGAGCGGCGCAGCTTGCCCCCTTTTTCCGACGCCCACTCCCACGCGATCCAGCCGAGGGTCTGGCCGATCGAGTGCACCGGGAGGACGTCGACGACGTCGAGTCCCGCGTTGCGTCCGAGCTGCGCGAGGCCGTCGGCGGTGTAGCGGCGGTAGTCGCCGGGCGAGGGGTGATACGGCTGCATGAACGGGACGGTGACGACGATGTGGCCGCCGTTGCGCACGACGCGCGCGAGCTCGCGGATGCCGCGCTCGGCGTCGACCACATGCTCGAGCACCGCGTTGCACAGTGCCGAATCGAAGCTCGCGTCGCCGAACGGCATCGACTCGATCGGTCCGATGACGACGTCCGGCTCCTTCGACGCGATGTCGTAGCGCGTCAGTTCCGTCACGCCATGCTTGCGCAGGTACGGAGTGATGTCGCGCGTCCCGCAGCCGGCATTCAGCATTTTGCCGCTGAGGTAATGCGCGATCGGCTCGAGCTCCTGCTCCAGCGCCTGAAAGTAGACCGGATGCCTCACGTCGCAGCCTCGGCGAGGCTGACGACGTGCAGCTGTCGCACGCCGTCGTCGCGCGAGGTGGCGGCCGCGGCGCGGGTGCGCGCGATGCGTCCGAGGGTGCGGCGCCGCTCCGGATCGCGGGCCAGCTCGATGATCGCGTCGCGCATCGCGCTGACGTTGCGCGGCTCGACGACGATGCCGGCGTCGCCGACCAGCGTGCCGTTGTCGCCGACTTCGGTGACGACGCACGGCAGACCGCAGAGCATGGCCTCGCCGACCGCGAGCGACGTCCCTTCGCCGAATGCGGAGCCGAGGAAGAAGATGTCGGCGGCGCTCAGCACGCTGACGATGTCGTCGCGCCAGCCGAGCGGGATGAAGCCGGGCTGCGGCGGCAGCGACGTCGTGCCGTCGCCGATGGCGATGGTGACGACGCCCGGAATCGCGCGCACCGCCGCGCACATCGCCGGCCAGTCTTTCATCGGATCGACGCGCGCGACGATGGCGACGACGACGTCATCGGCCGCGATGCCGAGCTTCTCGCGCAACGTCGTGCGGCTTGCGGCGTCGTGGCGGAAGACGTCGGCGTCGATCGAGTTGGAGATGACGACGGTGCGCTTTTCGCGGAAGCCGATGCGGCGATGGAAGTCGCGCACCTCGAAGCCGTTGTAGACGACGCCGTCGACGCGCGAGGAGAGCAGCGCGTTGAGGCGAATCACGGCGCGGAAGCGGCGCTTCGTTTTCTGCGCGGCGAGATCGGTGCAGAAGACGGCGAAGAAGAGATGTGGGGCGGGTTCTCCAACCCGCCCGGCCCGGGGAGCGGGCGGGTTGGAGAACCCGCCACACATCAAGATCGCGAGGAAGGCGAGGAGATTGCCGAAGTAGTCCCAGCCGTGCACGATCGCGGGACGGCGCGCGCGCATGAGGCGCGCGAGCCTCCATGCGCCGCGCAGCGCGTCGCCGTAGTGCGCCATCCCGAGGTCGGTGACGTTCGCGCCGGCGTCTTCGAGTGTGGGGCGGAACGTGCCACCGGGGAGGAGTGAGACGACGGTGATCGCTTCGCGATGGCCCTGCTGCAGGATGATGTTGGTGAGGAGCCGTTCCGCGCCGCCGCCGTTCAGCGAATAGACGACATACATCGTTTCGGGGATCGTGGGCATGAGCAACGCGCGGCGATTATCGCATCCAGCGGCGGAGCCGGCGCAGCGTCCATGAGCCGGCGCGGACGGCGAACGAGAGCCCGAGGTCGGCGGCGGTCAGCGCAAGCCGACGGAGCGCCTGAGGGGTTTGCTGACGCGTGGCCGCGCCGTAGCCGGCGGCGAGCAGGTAGTAGCGGTCGTCGGGCGAGACGTCGTCGTACGCGGCGATGCGCGCCGGCAGCGCGCTCTTCGCATCGATCGGTTTTTCGAGATCGATCGCGGCGTCGGGATACGGCCAGATTGTTCGATTGCGCGTGATGCAGAAATCGGCGAGGCCGAGGAACGGACTCTCCAGCGAAAGCGTGCGGCCTTCTTTCGCGCGCATCAGCGCCTCGCGGCGGACGAGCATCGCGCCGGTAAAGGTGGCGCCTTCGAACAGCGCGAAGGCCGCGCTGCCGCCGAGCGGCGGGATCGTGCGCGCGTCGTGGCGTGCGGCGGGAATGAGGCCGTCGATGCCGGCGTGCTCGAGCGCGTCGAGCATCGGCTGGAGCGCGGTGACGGCGGCGCCGGCGTGGACCAGCAGCACGAACTCTTCGGTGATCGCATCGAGCTCGAGCTCGTAGTTTTTGTCTTTGGCGCGATCGATGACGATGTAGCGGTTGACGTTCGGCGACGACGCGAAGGAGGCGTAGGTGCGATCGATGTTCGCGGGCGGACGGTAGTCGATGATGACGGCGATGAATTTGTTCGCAGTTGGCAGTTGGCAGTTGGCAGCAGGACGTCTCTCCTGCCAACCTGCATGGAAGGCGCGCCAGCTCGCGCGCGTGGCGTCCTGCGGGATCGCCGGCTTCGCGATCCAGCCGCCGTGCTCGATCGTCTCGAGCAGCGACGTGCGCAGCCCTTCGGTCGAATGATCGAAGAGCACGTGCTCGCGATCGTCATCGGCGACGAGCTCCGGGATCCCGCCGGTGCGGGTGGCGAGGAACGGGATGCCCCACGCCAGCGCCTCGTAGACCGTGCACGGCGAGTTGTCGAACGGCGACGGCATCACGGCGAGCTTCGCGCCGTCACGCAGGTACTGCAGCGCTTCCGGTTGCCCGAGGTTCGTCAGCGTGCGCATGGGGAACTGCCAGTGCGCCGCGCGTTCTGCGATGTAATCGAGGCTCGGCATGCCGGCGCACGTCTGCGGCTTGCCGAGGAACGTGACGCTGATGTTGCGGGCGGCGAGCTCGTCGCGCAGCGCGTCGATCGCGTTGCAGAAAAGTCGGAGACCTTTGCGCTCCTCGAGGCGGCCGAAGAAGACGATCTCCCGAGGTGTGGATGTGCGTCCGTGCGGCACGTCGGCGGCTCCGGCGGACGGCATCACGTACTGCTGGATGAACGTCTGCTCCGGCAGCTCGAAGCGATGCGCGGAGACCCAGTCGAGCAGGTATTCGCTCGGGCTCCAGAGCACGTCGGCGCAGGCGAGGCTGAGGCGCTCGGCGTAATCGAACGCCGCGGCGAGGCGGTTGTCGGGCAGCACGTGATTCAGCTCGAACACCCAGCGCGACGGCGAATGCAGCGCGACGACGAGCAGCGAATCGGCGAACGCGATTCCAAGCTTTTTCGCGGCCAGCGCGAGGCTGCCTTCGCCGCAGCAATCGTTGAAGTGGATGACGTCGAAGCGATGCCGCGCAAGGTAGTCGTAGACGAGCGACGGGATGCCGAAGCCGCACTCGCGCAGCGGTCCGGCCAGCGACTTCATGCCGTCGATCGTCAGCGCGTCGAGCTCGATGCCGCGCGCGGCGTAGTGCCTCTTCCAGCGATCGAGCTTGATCTCCGGCGACCAGACGGTGCCGGTGTAGAGCACGGTGACGGGCAGGCCGTCCGACGCGAGCAGCTCCGCGAGGCCGGTCATCGACGTGCCGACGCCGCCGTTCTTGAACGGACCGATCAACTCGCTCGTGACGATGCAGACGCTCGGCCGCGACGCGGCGCCGGCGTACGTCTGCTCGCGCAGCTGCCTGTACGCGCGGCGCGCGGCGGGATCGAAATCGACGCCGGAGATCGGCAGGCCGGCGAGGTGCGGCGGCAGTTGCCATGCGACGTTCGGATCGGGCGTGTGCGCCACCGGCGTCACGCGGCCGCGCCAGGCGAGACCCATGATCTGCGCGGTCTGGTAGATGACGACGTGGAAGCCCTTCTCCTCCAGCACGCGCAGTCCCGCGGCCACCGCGGGCGACGCGAGATCGTGAAAGACGAACGCGCAATCCTCGGCCGCGTACGGCAGGCAGGCCAGCGCGTCGCGCATCGGCGACGGCGCTTCGTGATCGCCGTCGATGAAGAAGAGGCTCCACGTTTTTCCGAGCGGCGCGATCGATTCGGGACTGTGTCCGGCGACGAGGTTCGCAATCGCGCCCGATTGTGCGAGCGAATCTTCGACCGAGGCGCGGATCACGGGGTCGTCGTGCGCGGGATCGATGACGTCGAGGTGCACGCCGGCGAGCGCGAGGTGCACGGTCGACCAGCCGAGCCAGCTGCCGATCTCCAGCGCATTTTTTCCGGCGAACTGCAGCGCGATGTTGTGCAGCAGGACCGCTTCGTCGCGGTTCATGAAGCCCATCAGCGGGAAGCGCTCGTCGGCGTACCAGATGTGCGGCACGTCGCGGCGGAGGTACTTCCACGGATGGTGCAGCGGATCGCCCGGCCGCATGTGGGGGAACGCGGAGTCGGGCCGCACGACGCGCAGACCGGGGGAGGTGTAGTCGTAAAGCGACCAGGCCGGGGCGGCGGCGGCTGGGTCCGTCAACGGCGGCTCCAGCTCACGCATCGCCGTACTGTAACATTCGCTCTCCACGTGGACAGAGTCCTTCTCCGGCGTTTGAAAGATCGTTGCATCGACACCTTCGAGCGAACGCTGATGACGCGCACGCCGTCGCGCGCGTGGCTGCGGTCGGCGTTCAACGATCTCGACGCCGACAGCCGCTCGACGATGCTCTCCTCGATTGCCGTCTACACGCGGCGCGTGCTCGCGGCGGAGCGCGAGTCGCTCGCCGCCGCGATGCTCAGCGGCGTCGAAGGGCTCGACGACGGCTCGATCCGCATCAAGGGACGGAAGCTGCGGTCGTACGTCGACGTCGAAGTGCGGGTGCGGATCGTCCGCGCGGTCGTCGAGTACATGTCGAACGATCCGCTGGAGCTGGTGCAATCGCTGCTCGAGCAGCAGCCCGACTCGCGCGTCCTGCTGCTGATCAAAGGCGAACTGCTCCTCGACCGCGGTGAGCACGAAGCTGCGATCGAGCCGCTCGAGCGCGCGCTGCGAATCCAGGCGGTCTGCCCCACCGCGCAGGAGCTGCTGCTCCGCGCGAAAGCGGTCCGCTACGACCTCACCGAGCGCTTCTGCCACATGCCGTTCACGCACATGTCGACCGGCTTCGAGGGCGAGACGTTTTCCTGCACCTGCCCGTCGTGGGTGCCGTTCTCGATCGGCAACATCAATGAGGCGAAGTCGGCGGACGCGATCTGGAACTCCGATGCGGCGCAGGAGATCCGGCGCTCCATCCTCGACGGCGATTTCCGCTACTGCAGCCGGACGCAGTGCTCGTTCATCTCCGCGCAGAAGCTGCCGCTGCGGAGCGACATCACGCGGCCGAAGCTGCGCCGCTACATTGATGAGCGGATCACGCGCGTCGACGACGCGCCGGAGCTGCTGGAGCTCAATCACGAGCCGACGTGCAACCTGGCGTGTCCGTCCTGCCGCACCGACATCATCGCCGCGAAATCGGAGGAGCTCGATCTCTACGCCGGCGCGTCGGAGCGCGTCATCCTGCCGATGCTGAAACGGGTGGAGGGACGGACGTACATCACCGGCGGCGGCGAGGCGTTCGCCAGCAAACATTTCCGCACCATCCTGGCCAGCCTCAATCGCGCCGAGTATCCCGGCCTCAAGGTCTTTCTCATCACCAACGGGCTGCTGGTCACGCCGCGGCGCTGGAGCGAGTTCCCGAACCTGCCGGAGATGTTGTCGGTCGTCGCGGTGTCGGTCGACGCGGCGCGGCCGGAGACGTACGAGCAGCTGCGCCGTCCCGGCAAGTGGGCGGCGCTGATGAAGAACCTCGAGTTCATCGCCGGCCTTCGCCGCACGAATGTCATCCCGTCCCTCTGCCTGAACTTCGTCGTGCAGCAGGCGAACTTCCGCGAGATGCTCGCCTTCATCGACCTCGCCGACTCGCTCTCCTCGGACCAGATCTGGTTCCAGCGCGTGGTCAACTACGGCTCGTACGACGAGGCGACGTTCGCGAAGATCGACGTCGCCGCGCCGTCGCATCCCGAGCACGGCGAGCTGCTGCAGATCCTCCGCAATCCGCTGTTCGAGCGGCCGTCGATCAACAAGCAGATGCTTCTTTCGATCGTGCCGGAGTGGGTGGCGTCGGACGAGCCGATCGACTATCTCTACTGATCGCGCTTACTGATCTCGATTGACGAGACCTTCGAGCTGCATGAACGTCACGCGCGGGTCGCGCAAGTCGGGATGCTTCAGCACGTCGAGGAATTCGCCATGCTCCGGATGCAGCGGCGAGGCGACGTCTTTCGCCGAATACGCCGCGCCCCCTTCGTGTCCGAAGCTGATGTACTTCTGGAACGCGACGTAGTCGGCGCCGACCTCGCGCGCGAGCTGCACGAACCGCGGCATCTCGCGGAAGTTCGCGCTCTGCACGACGAAACAGAGTCCGAAGCCGGTGACCTGGTCGCCCGTCTCGTCGCCGCTGTCGTCCTTCGGGAAATTGCCCGCGCGGCGCAGCTCGCCGAAGAAGCGGAGGTTCTGCTCGATGACGTCCCAGCGGCCGGGACGCCGGACGTCCTCGTACGTCTCTTTGCTCGCCGCATCGACCGAAACGCTGAGCGCGGCCACGCGCTGCGCGAGATGCGGCATCGCCGCCCACTGCGCGCGCGTCAGCAGCAGGCCGTTCGTCAGCAGGAAAAGCCGCACGTTGCTGTACTCCTCGCCGCGAAGCGCTTCGAGGATCGAGCGGTAGTGGCGGCTGGCGAACGGATCGCCCCACGCGGTGAGGCGCAGGCTCGTCGAGGGGCCGCGCAGCAGCGGAAGGATCACGCGTTCGCGCGCGCGCTCGAGCCGCTCGTTCTTTTCGCGGTCGGCCATCAGGATCTCCGGCCGGCAGGTGGGGCAGGCGAGGTTGCAGGACGCGTCGTGTCCGAGGGAGAGGAGGCGCGGCGGCACGTCGAGCGCGGTTTTGTTGTCGTCGATGATCGCGCGCAGACGCGGCGCCGCGACCTCGTCGCGTTTCGGCAGCGTGTCGTTGACGATCGCCGGACACAACGTGCGGCTGCAGTAGCGGTAGTCGCCGTCGAGGATCGAGCGCCGGATCTCCTGCGCGCCCGCCGAGTTCCAGATCGCTTCCGGCGATTCGGCCTCGATGATGTTGCCGATCGAGAACGGCAGCCACGCCACGCAGTCGCAGAGATACGACTCGCCCATCGACTGCTCGAAGTTCTGCGAGGCCTCGCTCCAGCGCGTGGCCTGCGTGCTCACCAGCACTTCGAACGGCCGCGAACAGAAGCGGCCGCGCAGATCGGTGAGGCCGTTGGCTGCTGCGCGATCGAGCGCACCGCCGGCGTCGTGCCGCGCGCGGAGCGCGTCGATGAGCAGACGCGACGAAGCGGGACAACCGCTCACGACCGCGGCGGCCTGGCGCGCGAGCGCGATGGCTTCGTCGTGCCGCCCTTCGGCGAGCCGGCGGCGGCCGGCGAGGATGAGCGGCTCGCGGAAGCCCGGCGCGGCGGCAGCGATCCGCAGCGCGACGTCGGCCGCATCGAGCGTCAGCTCATGCGCGATGGCCGTGGTGATCCGTTCGAGTGCAACCAGCGACGCGCTGACGTCGCAATACGCGCGCAACGTCTCGCCGCGCGCGAGGATGTCTTCCTGTCCGGCCAGCCACGCCATCGCGTATTGCAGCCGCTGCGCGAAGGAGGGGTGGTCGATCGCGGACGCGCCGAGGTTCAGCATGCGCAGCGGAGAGGCGAGGCGTCGCACGAGCTCGCGGATGACCGCGTCGCGGCGGGCCCCACACGTGATCAGCGGCGCGAGCTGGGCGGTTGCCCACGAGCGGAGGCGGAGGCGCCAGCGGATTCGGGTAAGGCGGGAGAGCAGGCCGGGCATGGGGGCGTTCGAGAGCGAATCATACTCTTCGCGCGGAACCGCTTCGGACGGTGAAGAGTCCGGACGCCGTCGCCCGCAGCAGTTGCGCTCCGCGCTTCAGCACCAGTCCGATGCGCGACGGATGCAGCAGCTTCGACGAGAGAATGAAATAGAGCTGGTGCGCCTTGCCCAGCCATTGGATGGCGTACCACTCGACGCGTGTCATTCGGGGCAGCCGCGCGATCGGGCGCTGCACCGGAAACCAGAGGTGCCACGCGTCCTTCACCTCGTCGTCGAGCAGGCCGTGGCGCAACGCGACGCGGTAGCTCTCCGAAGCCGGCAGCGGCATCATCGCCGCCCAGTACATGGCGTGAATGCATCCGCGGCGGTACATCCGGCGCGCGAAGCTCAACGTGCGCCACGCCTCGCGGAAGCCTTCGTGGACCAGCTGCCCGTCCTCTTCCCAGAAAAGACAGTTCATCAGCTCCGCAACCGTCTTGATCCCGGCGCGGTCGATCTCGGTCAGCGCGCTCTCGATCTGCGCGACCGTCAGCTCTTTCTTCACGCCGCGCAGCGTCCGGTCGTTGGCGCTTTCGATCCCGACGTACACCAGCCAGAACCCCGCTTCACGCATCAACGCGAGCAGTTCGGGGGTGAGGCGGTCGGCGCGGATGTGCGCCTTGATGTTCACCTTCAATCCGCGGCGGATGATCTCGCGGCAGACTTCCTTCGCCCAGTTCGGATTGAAGTTGAACGTATTGATGATGAGGAAGAAATCGTCGTAGCCGTGAGCGCGCTGCAGCGACTCCATCTCGTCGGCCAGCGAGCGCGCGCTGCGATAGCGAAACGACGGCGCATCCATCGCCCAGCGTCCGGCCGGACCGCAGAAGGTGCAGACCCACGGACAGCCGCGCCCGGCCAGCACCGAGGTCTCGCGCGGCGATTTTTTGTAGAACGTGCCGCGATAGCGGGAGAGATCGATCAGGTCGCGCGCGGCCGGCGGCAGGTCGTCGAGCTGCTGCGTCTTCGTGCTGCGGTTCGTGGCGACGACCTCGCCGGCGGGCGTGCGATAGAGCACGTTCTCGATGCCGGCGAAATCGCCGCGCGATGCGGCGCCGCTCATCACGGCCGCGGAGATCGCGTGCGCCACCGGCTCCGGATCGCCGGCCATCACCACGTCGCACGAGCAGCGCGTGAACGGCTCGCGCGGCAGCGCGGAGACATGCTCGCCGAAGAGCACCACGACCGCGTTCGACGCGCGATGCACGCCGTTGACGATCTCGTACATCGCGGTGGCCATCGGCGTGTCGCCGTGGAGAAAGAGGAGATCGGGATCGCGCCGCACGATCTCCGCGATCGTCTCCTCGGTCGTCATCGCGTAACCATCGACGACCTCGATGCGCGCGTCCGGCAGGTGGTGGCGGAGATAGCCGGCGAGGTGGATGACGTGAATCGGCGGGTACATCAGGTGGACCATCTGATGTTGTCCGCTCGCCGCGCTCTGGCAGATCAGGATCCTGCGCGTTTGCATAGTTCGGGAAGTATGCATCGACGGAGATGAAGCATGACGGTAGGGATTTCCCTCCCCGCGACACTCCTAGAGGCATGACGACCAACCGGCACTTCGACGTCATCGTCATCGGCGGCGGTCCGATGGGGCAGTCGACCACCTTTCACCTGAGCAGGCGCAACACGAAGACGCTGCTGCTCGAACAGTTCAACTTCTTCAACCAGCTCGGCAGCTCGGCCGGCGTGTCGCGTCAATGGCGGCTGCCGTATCCCGAGGAGTACATGGTCAAGCTGGTGAAGCAGTCGGTCCCGTTCTGGGATGAGCTGCAATCACTCACGCCGGCGCCGCTGATGGACAAGGTCGGCACGCTCTGGTTCGGCGATCCGGCGGTCCATTCGACCGAGGGGAACATCGGCCAGGCGGAGAAGGCGCTGACGGCGCTCGATGTGCCGTACACGTCGCTCACCGCCGCGCAGATCGAGAGCGAATATCACTTCCGCAACCTGCCGTCGACATACACCGGACTCTTTCAAGCCGACGGCGCGAGCATCGATCTCAAGGCCACGATTCAGACGCTGTACAACTGGAACCTCGCCTCGCCGCTCGTGACGATGCACAGCGAAGCGCCGGTCACGAGGATCGTCGATAAAGGCGGCAAGTTCTACGTCACGACGCCCCTGGGCGAATTCGTTTCCGAAAAACTCGTCCTGACGCCCGGGCCGTTTGCGGACGGCCTGTTCAATCTGCTCGGATTTCAGGTCGCGGCAACGTACTGGAACATGGCGTCGGCGTTCTACAAGATCACGCAGCCGGGCATTCAATATCCGACGTGGTTCGTCTTTCAGAATCCGGTCGGCGACAACGGCAACGAGTTCTACGGATTTCCCGAGGTTTCGTGGAATTACCCCGGGTACATCCGCGTGGCGTCCGATTTCGTCATCGAGCCGCTGACCTCACCGACGCAGCGGACGCTGATCCCGAATCCGAAAGAGCTCGCGTACACCGCGCAATGGGTGAACGATCACATGACCGGGCTCGATCCGGTGCCGCACTTCACGTCGACGTGCATGGTGGCCTTGAGCAAAATCCCGAATAAGGAACTGCTCGTCGATTTCGCGCCGCCGTATGTGCCCAATCACGACAACATCGTGATCTACGCCACCGGCTGGGCCGGGAAATTCGTCCCCATCCTCGGCCGCATCCTTTCCGATCTCGCGCTCGAAGGCAAAACGCCCTTCGACATCTCTCACTTCGCCCTCGGCAGCATCTACTTCAAGCCTCTCTGACAAAGGACGAGAACGATCATGCCTGCAAAGACCTACTCGATCTTCGGCGCCGGCGCCGCCGGACTCTATACCGCCTGGCGCCTGCTCAGCGGCAAGACGAAAAGCGCAAAAGACAAGGCGAAACTGCTCGGCAAGGGCGACACGCTCGAGCTGTACGACTGGGGCAAATACGATTTCTCGAAGGTGTACAAGGGGACGCGAGAGCCGGGCGCGCGCGTCTGCACCTGGCATTACAAGGACGATAAGACGGCGTCGTACGTCGAGCTCGGCGGCATGCGCTATTCGCAATGGGACTCGAAGGCGAAGAACGCCAACGACGGCCGCGCGCCCGGACATCGCGTCGTCAGCACGGTCATCGAGCAGCTCGATCTCGATCAGTACTCCGTGCCGTTCAATGAATCGACGAACCCGCTCTTTTATCTGCGGACGAAGAACATGTACCTCAATGATTTCTCGTCCGCCACGCCGGCGCCGTACAACGTCGACAATTACGGCGCCGCCGCGTCGCCCGACACCGGCTTCAACATCGTCGAGAGCCTCGCCGTCACCGCGACCTCGGGGCCGCAGACGCGCGCCGAATGGGACGATTTCTACCAGAACGGCCGCATTACAGCCGAACTGCCCGAATACAGCATTTTCCAGAAGGGCGATCTGCTGAGCGACATCGGCTACTGGAACCTGATGTACGACCAGCTCGGCGGCGAGGGCTACAACTACGCCGCCGACGGCAACGGCTATACGTCGAACGTCATCAACTGGAATTCCGCCGACGCCTTCAATGCGAACAACGAGTTCACGCCGGGCAATCAATACAACACGCTGACCGTCGGCTACTCCGGCATGTTCGCCGCGCTCTTCGACGCCATCGTCGATCTCTGCAAGCAGAAAGGGGTGAAGTTCGACTATTACGCGAACACCCGGCTGCACTCGATCCTGGCCACGGAGGTCGGCATCGTCTACACGTACGCCACGCGCGAGAAGCCGTGGTCGAGCGCCGGCTCGCGCATGACCGACGCCGCGTGGCTGGCCATGCCGCGCTACGCGCTCGATCTCGTCGGCCAGGCCACGCGCTTCGGCGACAACGACGGCGTCGACGTTCTCAACGACGAAAAAGTGCGGCTCTATCTCGACGCCGCGATCATGCAGCCGTCGTACAAGATCGGCATGTTCTTCGATCAGCCGTGGTGGATCGACGCCACATACGCCGCGCCGATCCTCAGCTACGTCATCACCGACAAGGTGCTGGCCCAGGTCAAGAAGGAAGGCTTCCCCGCGAGCTACATCAAGGCGATGCAGCCGATGATCGGCGTGCCGTACGCGTCGACCGAGTCGTTCCTCGGCAACGTCGAGAAGAGCATCATGGAGCGGCTCACGGTGAAGCAGGAGCAGCAGCTGCTGAAGGCCGCGGTGCGGAACACGATCGGGCCGAGCGTCACCGACACGCCGATCCGCCAGGTCGTCTACTTTGGCAACAACGCGCAGGACCAGAGCGGCAAGCCGATCTACGGCATCCTGGCGAGCTACGACGACGAGATGTACACGACGTTCTGGCGCGAGCTGGAGCTCGGTCCCGAGCAGCAGCGCCGCGTGCCGGTGCAGGACGACACGCAGCCGCTGGAAGGGCCGCGCAAGGTGCCGGACCGGATGGTGAAGATGCTGCGCCGCCAGCTCGCCGAGCTGCACTTCGGTCCGAACTCGCACTACGACAGCGTCCCCGAGCCGCTCGATGCCGCCTACATGGACTGGGGCCTGCCGCCGTTCGGCGCCGGCTATCACGCCTGGGCCGCGCACTACGACATCGCCGACGTGCAGCAGAAGATCCGCAAGCCGTCGCAGCTCGTCGACGGCGCCGACGCGAACATCTTCATCGTCGGCGAGTGCTACTCGAACGACCAGGCGTGGGTGGAAGGGGCGTACTGCACCGCCGAGTCGGTGCTCAACGACTTCTTCGGCGTCGAGCCGATCATCGACGACACGAACTATCCGTTCATCTGCAAAGTCGTGAAGAAGAGGTGATCGATCACCGGTCGATGTTGATCGTCTCTTTCTTCCCGCTGTTCGCGACGGCGATCATGATGCCGATCCCGATCGCGATCACGATGCCGATGACCGTCCAGGTCGTGCCGATCCGCTCGAGGAAGCCGCTCTTCCAGAGTGCGGCGACGATGCCGCCGAGCATGATGATGTAGCCCACGAGGTAGATGCCAGTCCATTTCATGACTGCTCCCTCTGCAAGACCGGTTCCGTCTGCTTGTCCCGGCGGCACATGGGTTGCTCTCTTTTTTGATGTTTCCCCCCAATGAGCGCGTTGGAGACGTCTGGTGGTGCGACCACCGGCGCGACGCAACTCGTGTCGGGACAGAGAGAAGCCCATGACGGCCACAGTCGAAAAGGTACTGCTTCCCATCGCAGCACGTTCCCGCCAGACCAGGCGGAAAGCGGCAAATGATGCCGTTTCCACCGAGACGCGGCGCAAAGAGGCGCTGCTCAAGACCGGCGCGCTGCAGAACGCCATCTTCAACAGCGCCAACTTCTCGAGCATCGCCACCGACGAGAAAGGGGTCATCCAGCTCTTCAACGTCGGCGCGGAACGGATGCTCGGCTATGCGGCCAGCGAGGTGCTGGACAAGATCACGCCGGCCGAGATCTCCGATCCGCGGGAAGTCATCGCCCGCGCCGGCGCCCTGAGCCGCGAGCTCGGAACGACGATCACTCCCGGCTTCGACGCTCTCGCCTTCAAGGCCTCGCGCGGCATCGAAGACATCTACGAGCTGACCTACATCCGCAAGGACGGCAGCCGCTTCCCGGCCATCGTTTCGGTGACCGCGCTGCGCGACGACAAGGCGGCCATCATCGGCTACCTGCTCATCGGCACCGACAACAGCGCGCGCAAGCACGTCGAGGAACGGCTGCGCTGGACCGAGGAGAGCTTCCGCCTGATGGTGGAGAGCGTGTCCGACTACGCCATCGTCATGCTCGACCCCGAGGGGCACGTCGTCAGCTGGAACACGGGAGCGGAACGAATCAAAGGTTATGTCACCGAGGAGATCGTCGGCGCGCACTTCGCGCGCTTTTATCTGAAGGAGGACGTCGACGCCGGAAAGCCGCAGCATGATCTCGATCTCGCTGCGCTCAATGGACGCTACGAGGACGAGGGATGGCGCGTTCGCAAGGACGGCTCGACCTTCTGGGCCAACGTGGTCTTCACCGCCATCCGCGATCAGGCCGGCAGTCTCCGCGGCTTCGCCAAGCTGACCCGCGACCTGACCGAGCGCAACAAAGTCGAAGCGATCCTCACCAATGCCCGCGCCATCGCCGAGAAAGCGAACCTGGCCAAGTCGGATTTCCTCTCCAGCATGAGCCACGAGCTCCGCTCGCCGCTCAACGCCATCCTCGGGTTCGCCCAGCTGCTCGAATCCGATGTGCCTCCTCCGACCGGGGCGCAGTCGGAAAGCATCGGTCAGATCCTCCACGCCGGCTGGTACCTGCTCGACCTGATCAACGAAATCCTCGATCTCGCCGTCATCGAATCGGGCAAGCTTTCGATGTCGCTGGAGCCGGTGCTGCTGAGCGAGGTGATCCTCGAATGCCAGTCGATGATCGAGCCGCTGGCGCAGAGACGCGGCATCAACATGACCTTCCCGACGTTCGAGGAACCGCAGTCGGTGAGGGCCGACCGGACGCGCTTCAAGCAGGTCCTGATCAACCTCCTCACCAACGCCATCAAGTACAACGACGTGGGCGGATCGGTGGTCGTCGAATGCTGCGCGACGAAGACGCCGGGGCATGTCCGCGTCACCGTCACCGACACGGGCCCGGGCTTGTCACCGGAAAAACTGGCGCAGCTCTTCGAGCCGTTCAATCGCCTCGGCCAGAGCGGCAAAGGCGAAGAAGGAACGGGCATCGGTCTCGTGGTCAGCAAGCGGCTCGTCGAACTGATGGACGGCGTCATCGGCGTCGAGAGCGCCGTCGGAACGGGCAGTGTCTTCTGGGTCGAATTGCTCTCCACCGCGCCGCTGACGCTGCCGATGTCGAAGACCGAGCCCGTCGTCGAACCGGTCGTAGCGGCCGGCACCCGCCTGCGCACGCTGCTGTACGTGGAAGACAATCCGGCGAACCTGAAGCTCGTCGAGAAACTGGTGGCACGCCGGACCGACCTGCGCCTCCTGAGCGCCATCGACGGCAATCGGGGCGTCGAGGTTGCGCGCACCTGTCAGCCGGACGTGATCCTGATGGACATCAATCTCCCCGGCATCAGCGGCATCGAGGCCCTCAAAACCCTCGCCGAAGACAAAGCGACGGCGCACATTCCGGTCATCGCCCTCAGTGCCAACGCGATCCCGCGCGACATCGAGAAGGGACTGGAGGCGGGGTTCTTCCGCTATCTCACGAAGCCGATCAAAGTCGCGGTCTTTATGGACACGCTGAACGTCGCTCTCGAATTCTCCGCGGAGCGTCATGTCCACAATGATTGACGTTCTTCACGCTCCGATCCTGATCGTCGACGACCAGCCGACGAACCTCCGGCTGCTGGAGTACGCGCTTCGCCGCGCCGGTCATGACGGTGTTGCATCGACCGCCGAGCCGACGGAGGTGGGCGCCCTTCATCGCCAGAATCAGTACGACCTGATCATCCTCGATCTGCAGATGCCGCGCATGAATGGCTTCCAGGTCATGGAAGAACTGGCGAAGGCCGAGGATGGGAAGAGCGCGGTCATTCTCGTGCTCAGCGCCGATCCGGCCCAGATGACGCGGGCGCTGGAAGCCGGTGCCGCGGGCTTCATGAGCAAGCCGTTCGTGCTCACCGAGGTCGTGGCGCGGGTCCAGGCCATGCTGCGATTCATGCGGAGGCCGATCTGCCTTCTCGCCACGGCGTGACGTTCGTGTGACCCCCGTTACCGCGCGGCGGACGCCGCGAACCGATGTTTGTGTCCAGTGATCCGTTCATGTCTCGCGCTCGTCCTGGTTCTTTTTGCCCCCGCTCTGCTTGCGACGAGCTACGTCGTCCCCGCGGACCGGTTCGAGATCGAGCGCGCGAGCGCGATCATCGTCGGCCGCGTGCTGCAGTCGCACGAGACCGTGATCGACGTCGCGCTCGAAGAGGCGATCAAGGGAGAGCCCGGATCGTTTGTCCGGATCCATCTCGTGCCCGGAGGGCCGTCGTTCACCGATGGCGAACGAGTGCTCCTGTTTCTTTATCGCCGCGCGGATGGTTCGTTCGTGATCAACGACCTGCAGCTCGGCGCGTTTCACTTCGTCGACGGCCTGTTCGTGCGCGACGAGTCGGAGCTCGTGGGTTGGGATCCGGACGGGAGCGTGCACGTGGAGCGGCCGCGATCGGCGCAGCGATTCCTCGATTACGTGCGAGGTGTCGTGCATGGCGAGGTGGTCTCCGATGACTATTTCGTCGCCCCATATGTTCACGCGCGATCGGTGAGCATCGCCGCATTCACCGCCACGTCGTACATGCTCCAGTACACCGGCGGAGTCGGCTCGCGCTGGAACGTCTTTCCCGCCGCGGTGAACTGGAACCAGGGGAGCGTTGAGACCGGCGCGCTCGGCAGCGGCACGCCGCAGATCAATGCCGCGTTCAACGCGTGGAACGCCGGCGGCACGCATTACGTCCTGGCCGGCGCGACGCCGAACACGAAGGGTTTTTACGATGCCTCCGATGGTGTCAACAACATCGTGTTCGAGAAGGACCTCACCTCCGCCGGCATTCAGCCCTTCAGCTGCACCAGCGGCGGCGTCCTCGGAGTCGGCGGCATGCACAAGGCGAACTTCGGCGCCGGCGCGCACGTGTTCCACGGCGAGACGTTCGCCACGACGCTCGAAGCCGACGTCAGCATGAACCAGGGCATCGCCAACTGCACGACCGCGCAGCTCGCGCCCGGCGAGTTCGCCAGCGTGATCGCGCACGAGATCGGCCACACCCTCGGCTTCCGCCACTCCGATCAGAACCGCCTCGTGAACGCCCCCTGCTCGACCGACCCATCGCTCGAATGCAACGGCCAGGCGCTGATGAATCACATCCTCGTCGCGGGACTCAACGGCCATCTGCAGACGTGGGACAAGACCGCGCTCGAGGCGGTCTACGGCAGCGGTCCGCCATGCGTCCCGCCGTCGATCGCGCAGCAACCGTCGGGGTCGACGATCACCAGCGGCGCGACGGCGCAGCTCTCCGTCATTGCCGCGGGCACAGCGCCGTTCACGTATCAGTGGTACAGCGGCGCGAGTGGCAACACCTCGACGCCGGTGAGCGCCGGCTCCAACGCCTCGGTGCACGTCAGTCCGTCCGTCACGACGTCGTACTGGGTGCGCGTCGGTGGTCCGTGCGCGCCGTCCGTCGACAGCAGCAGCGCAACGATCACGGTGAATCCGTCGTGCGCCGCGCCGCGGATCAACGAGCAGCCGAAAGATCAGCAGTCCGCCGCCGGCACGACGGTCGTGCTGGCCGTCGTCATCAGCGAGCCAGGCGCCTCGGTCATCTGGTTCGAGGGCGCGACGGGCAACATCTCGGCGCCTGTCGGTTCCGGACTCGCGATCACGAGTCCGCTGCTCACCCACACGACGCAATTCTGGGCGCGGGCGACCGGGCACTGCGGCTCAGTCGACAGCAACGCGGCGACGATCACGGTCAACGCCGCGCGACGCCGTTCGATCACGCACTGACCATCTCCACGCGATTGCGGCCGCTCTCTTTCGCGCGGTAGAGCATCGAATCGGCGGCGGCAACCGCGGCGGTGATGTCGTATTCGTTCGCGATGTGTACGCCGAGGCTGATGGTGACGTGGAGATCGGGCGCGATCGAGGAGAGGTCGATGCGCTCGACCGCGGCGCGGAGGCGCTCGGCGATCTCGCGCGTCTGCTGCGGCGTGGCCGAGGGGAGGACGATGAGGAACTCCTCGCCGCCGATGCGTCCGATCTGGTCGCCGCCGCGCAGCTCGATGCGGCAGGTGCGCGCGACGCTCTGCAGGACGGCGTCGCCGGCGGCGTGGCCGTACGTGTCGTTGATCCGCTTGAAGCGATCGATGTCGAGGACGATCACGGCCGCGGGACGCCCCTCGCGTTTTGCCGCGTCGAACGCCAGCTCCGCCGCGACGAGGATGTGCCGCCGGTTGGGGAGGCGCGTCAGCTCGTCGGTCATCGCCATCGCGCGCATGCGCCGCGTGTTCACGACCTGCCGCCAGAAGAGCAGCGCCATGGCGAGGGCCAGCAGCGCGGTCAACGCGCTCACCACGATCTGCAGTTTGCGGCTGCGTTGCGCCTCGTGCAGCGCGGTTGCGCGCAGCGCGTTCTCGCGCGCGAGGGCGCGGTTTTCCTGATCTTTTTTCTCCGTGTCGAACGCGACGCGCATCCGCGACGAGAGCTCGTCGCGCCGCATGACGTCGAGCTTCTCGCCCAGCGCGGCACGCCGCATGGCCGCGTCGTAGGCGTTGCGCCAGTCGCCGAGCTGCGCGTAGGTGAGCGACTCTGCGTCCGCGTTTCTCTCGAGAAAGCGGACGTTGTTCTCGCGCTCGTAAAAGCGCCGCGCCGCCTCGAGCTCGACCAGCGCTTCGTTGAGCCGTCCGAGCGTGCGATACGCCATGCCGCGGTACTGGCGGGTCATCGCGGTGTTGGCCTCGTCGTGTCCGCGCTCGTAAAAATCGGCCGCTTCATCGAGCAGCCGCAGCGTCTCGGCGGCCCGTCCCTGTTTCATCAGCGCGAGGCCGAGCGCACGTTTCGTGTACGCGACGTCCTTCGGCTGTCCGAGCTTCTGAAACGCGGCGAGCGCGCGGCGGAAATGCAGCTCCGCCGCGGCGAAGTCGCCTTTCACTTCGAAGGTGCTGCCGAGGTTGAAGAGCATGTCGCCGACGTCGCTCGGCTGCCCGAGCTTTTCGAAATCGCTGAGCAGCTGGCGGTAGTACTCGATGGCCCGGTCGTATTGCGCGACGTGCGGATCGGCGTAGACGTTGGCGATCGTCGACAGCGCATCGAGCCGCCCCTTTTCGTCGCCGACCTGCGCGCTGAGCCGATACCCGGCCTGCAGGTTCGTCAGCGCGTCCGCCATCGCCCCGCGGACGTACTGCAGGTACCCGATGTTCGCGAAGGCCTCCGCCTCCAGCGACGGATCGTGCACGCGCCGCGCGAGCGCCACGACCGCGCCGTACTCCTGCTCCGCCGCGACACTCTTCCCGTCCTGCATCAACGTCGACGCCCGGCACGCGAGCAACTTCGCCCGCAAGCCGTCGTCCCTGGCCCGCTCCGCCGCCGCAAGCCCGACCTCCACCGCCCGATACCCCGCCGCCGGCGCCTCCGCCAGCCTGCACTCGAGCAGTTGCACCCGCGCAATCACCCGCGGATCGCTCCGCGCCGCCGGGTCACGCTCGACGCTCTGGAGCAGCTCCCGCGACTTAGCCTTGTCGCCAGCCCGAACCCGTTCCGCCTCGTCGAGGAGTCCGAGGAGCCGCGCGTTGTCCGCCGCGCCCGCGCGCACAGCTGCAACGAGGCACAGGAGTGTGCACGCCAGCAGCCGGGGAGGGGTCATGAGGGGGTAGTGTCTCATGGGGGCGCAGGTGAAACGTTTGTCCCGCGTCCGTCACTACAGTTCAAAGGGGCACGTTGTGACCGTCGAACTGTTTCCGTCCAAATCCGCTGCGCGATGTGTGGTCTGCGCGGACGCGCTCGATGCCGGGGCGCGCAAATGCGTTCGTTGCGGCTCCTTTCAGGATGGCGTGAACTGCATCAGCTGCGGCCTCGCCATCCCCGCCGGCGCGACGACCTGCACCTCCTGCAAGACGCTGCAATCCGGCGACCATTGCCGCGCGTGCGGCGCGACGATCGCCGCGAAAAGCCGGCGCTGTCCGGAGTGCAGTTCGTGGCAGAACTGGCGGCGTCTCTTCGCCGGGCTGGAGGTGAGCCTGGCCCTGATCCTCGCCTTCTTCTCCGTCATCGGCGCCGCCGTCCCGGTCGTCCTCGGCTATCTCACCAACTCCTCCGAGACCTACGTCCGCGTCCTCGGCACGCGCCAATACGGCGAAGAGGGGCAGGGGAAGGAGATGACGATCGCCGTGCTGGCGGTCAACAACGGCAAGCGGATGTCGTTCATCAACTCCGCCTCCATCGCGTTCCCCGGCATGGACGTCTGGCCCGCGCGGCTGCGCATCCGGAATCTCGGCGATCAAGCCGTGCCGCCGGGCAGGAACGTCATTCTCTACTTCACCGGCAGCCCGAAGACGCGGAACGGAAAATCGACGGAGGACGTGACGGCTCAGGCGAAGAGCGGGAAAGTCCGCATCGTCGTGAACATCGATGAGAGCGGCCGCGACGGCAAAGTCGTCCCCGCTGTGCAGCAGCAGCTCGTCCCGGCAACCCTTCTTTACGACTGGATATCGAACCATGTGGCCAAACCAGCTCACTGACCGAATCTCCTTCGCCGTACTTCTCTGCGTGGCCATCGCCGTGCCGGCGCACGCTCAATGCAGAGCCGACGACAACACCAACATCGTCTACGTCGACGTCACCGGCTGCTCGGCGCTGCCGGAGAAGTTCGACGTCATCATCGGAGACCAGACCGTGCCGGTCACGCGATCCGCCGAGAAGAACCTCTGGAGTGGGACGGGCGCGCCGTTCGTCATCGGCGATGGGACACTAGCGCGGGCCGATGTTCCCGGCTTCCGCACCAGCTGCGCCGTCGTGGCCCGGCCGGAAAACGACGGTCCGTGCGTGGCGCGCTACCGCCTGCAGTGCGAGCCGGTGTATCGCGTCTTCGTGCAGAGCGGGAAGCAGGCGAAGATCGACTACAAGCGGCAGTCGGCGCCGACATACGGCACGTGCGAGAAGCCGGCCGGTTCGCTGCGCACTCCTGCCACTCTCGCCGTCGGCAGCAGCGACACCCTCCGAGTCTCGACGGCCACTCTGTCCGGCGTTCCGGTCGAGGGGAAGCTGACGTTCGAGATGTTCCAGCTCAAACCGAAATGGACGATGTTCGAGATCATCGATCCCGACGCCTGGAAGCGCACCGCGGTGCACACCAATCCCGCCGCCGCGAAACTGCGCGAGCTCACCACCCGCAACCTGGAGTTCATCAAACAATGAGAGCCACCGTGGCGTTGCTCCTCTTCCTCTTCGCCGGCGCCGCGGCTCAGGCCCAGGAGCTCGACATCTTCGATCCCAACGATTTCATCGATCCGCGGGAGCGCGGCGCGGTGTTTCGTCCCGGCGGCCTCGGCGTGACCGATCCCGGCGCGCCGTTCTCGCTCGTTCGGCTCTACGGCGGCCGGGTGACCGACTATCAGTATCGAAACGCCTCGACCGATGCCGACCTCTCATTTGTCCATGCCACCGCCAGCCGCTACTGGGGCGACCATCAGCTGAACCTGAAGCTGACTTCTTTTCACGCCGACGACGACGCGCAGCTCCCCACTCTGCGCGGCACGGTGCAGTTCGGCCGTTATTTCGGCCAATATTTTCGTCTTCGCCGGGAGGGGATCGATGCGGCGAAGGAAGAGCAGCGCATCGCCGCACGCGTGCTGTTCACCTGGTCGACGGAGCGGAGTCCGTTCGAAGGGCGCGACGAGTACAACCACGAGTTTGGGATGGAGACGGACATTCGCCTGCCGCTGCCGCGCGGCCGCAAGATCGACGGCTCGATCATCTGG
>Ga0207677_10000216_pt1 | contig 45897 bp, 42 predicted proteins | sample KBSMisM42_FD_184311 | JGI IMG/M metagenome (GOLD analysis project Ga0207677, IMG submission 184311) | Miscanthus rhizosphere microbial communities from Kellogg Biological Station, Michigan, USA - KBS Miscanthus M4-2 (SPAdes) (version 2) | ecosystem: Host-associated > Plants > Roots >...
TGGCTCGTACGGTAGCCGGTGGTCGCGTGCGAAGCACGAGACCACCGGATCGACGAACGCCCCCCGATTTTCCGACCGCGGTAGCGGTCGCGGAGGGAATTCACGCCGCCAGGTATTTGATCCGCGACCCCTGCCCGGGGTCGAGGAAAACATCCGCCCTCATTTTCCGAATTTGGACACGTGTGGTCTGTGCCACATTCAAATCTCCCGCAAGGCTGTCGTGATCGGCGTCCGCGCCGCACGTAACGCCGGGAGCATCCCGCCGATGATTCCCGAGATCAGGGCGATGAGGATTCCGGTCAGCGCCACGCGGCTGTCGACGCGGAAGTTGAAGGCCACCTCCGAAAACGTCTGAAAGTTCGTCGTGCCGGTGGAGATGGCGTTGATCGGCAGAGCCAGGATCAGGCCGGCCAGGCCGCCGAGGAGCGCCACGAACGCGCTCTCGATTACGACCGAGAGAATGATCGTCCGGCGTTTGAAGCCGAGGGCGCGCAGAGTGGCTAGCTCACGTCCGCGCGAGGCGATCGCCGAGAACATCGTATTCATCGTGCCGAGGATCGCGCCGATGGTCATGAAGAACGTCACGATGGCCACCAGGATCACGATGCCGACCAGTCCGGTAGTCTGATCGGCGTAGTACTGATACTCGCTGGTCACTTTGAGCTTCAGCCGGTTGTCGTTTTTGATCGCGGCCTTGATCGACTCGTACGCATCGCGGTCGGTGGGGCGAAGGATGAGCGACGAATAGGCGTCGCGCTTGCGGGCCTGGCCGAGGAAGTCGGCGTCGCACCACATCTCGGAATCGAAAGCCGTGCCTTGCGCGTCGAAAACGCCGACCACGTTGTAGGTCTGCGAGCCGAATTTGAAACTGTCGCCGATGGCCGTGTTGACGAAACGGTCGCGGATGCGGCGGGCCACGATGACCTCATTGACGCCGGGGCGGAACATGCGGCCGTCGACGATCTTCACGTACGGGCGCATCGTGAAGGCCATCGGCGTCACGCCGCGCACGAGAACGTTCGAGCCTTTCGGATCGTCCTTCTTCGGAATCTTGAAAATGATGACCAGCTCGGGCGAGATGAGCGGCTTGCCGGCTTCCTGGGCGATGCCGGGGAGCGCGCGGATGATGCGAAACGCGTCCTTGGTCACCCAGCTCGAGAGCTCCGCCGCGGCGCCTTCGCGCATCACCATCAGGTTGTCTGTCGAGCCGGAGGAGACGACGGCCGAGTGCACGCCGTTCTGCAGCGCCATCATCGAGATCATCACCGCGATGACGACGGCGATGCCGAGGATCGTCATCAGCGTGGAGACGCGGCGCGCCTTGAGGTTGCCGACGTTGTATTTGAGCGGAATCATCAGACCACCCTCCTCAATCCGTCGACGACGCGCAGGTTGGAGGCGCGCAGCGCGGGGAAGCCGCCCGCGATCAGGCCGACGCCGACCGCCGTGGCCATGCAGATCGTGAGCGTCTTCGCGTGCACGCCGAGGTTCTGCAGAAAGCCCTGCGTCGCCTTCCCGGCGTCAAAGGACATGAACAGGAAGTGCGCGCCGTAGCTGCCGATTGCGCCGCCGATCGCGGTGAGCAGGATGAACTCCGTGAGCATGATCGCGAGAACGAGACGCTGCTCGAAACCGATCGCCTTCAGCACCGCGATTTCCGTGACGCGTTCGCGGGCCGACATCGACATCGTGATCGCCGCGAGCAGGACCACCATGAAGATGGCGCAGGTGGAGACGGCGGTGAAGAGCAGCTTGACGTTGCCCATCATCGACATGAAGTTCTGCTGGAACTCCTTTTCCGTGAACGTCTCGGTGGGGAAGTCGCTGTTCTTGAACATGGCGTCGATCTGCTGGCTGATGGCGGCCATCTGTTTCGGATCGGCGACTTTGACCCAGAACGTGCCGACCTGCCCCTGATTGCCGATCGACTGCTGGAAGTACTCCATCGGAAAGAAAACCGACGTGGTCTGCACCGGATGAACGTACGTGCCTCGAATGGTCAGCTCGGGATCGAAGGGAAAGATCTGGCCCTTCAGGGTGATGCGGTCGCCGACCTTCCAGTTGAAGCGCTTCATCAGGTCCGTGCCGACCAGTGCGCCGCGGCGGTCGGCCTGAAACGCGGCCAGATCCTGCGGAGAAACTTTGTAGTCGTCGAAGACGGTCGGGAACTTGTCGACGTCGACGGCGAAGTTGGCGAAGAAGTTCGACTTCTCCTTGTAGTACGCGCCGATCCACTGCAGCTTGGCGGTATCGACGACGCCGGGGATCGCACGGATTTTCTGTTCGTGGGCGTACGGCAGCAGGTTGGCCAGCGAGATGGCCGACTGCACGACCAGGCGGTTGGCGCCTTCGCCGGCGTTGGAGAAGCTCTCGAAGTTGTCGAGGATGGCCAGCAGCGTGGCCACGAAGAAGAAAATGACCGCGAGCAGCAGGATGGTCATGATCGCCCGCAGCTTGTTGCGGAAGAGATTGCGGCGGATCAGCTTCGCGAACTTCATGCGTTGGCCGCCGTTTCCACTCCGTAGCTGCCTTCGACGAGCAATCCCTTTTCGAGGTGCAGGGTCCGTTTGGCGTGCTGGGCTGCTTTCGGATCGTGCGTGACCATGACGATGGTCTTCGCGAAATCGTGATTCAACCGCTGCAGCAGATCGAGCGTCTCCTGGGCATTCTTGGCGTCGAGGTCGCCGGTCGGTTCGTCAGCGACGAGGAGCGTGGGATCGGTGACGATGGCGCGGGCGATAGCCACCCGCTGCTCCTGGCCGCCGGATAGCTGCCTCGGATAGTGAAACGCGCGATCTCCGAGGCCGACGATTTCGAGGGCGGCCTGGACGTGCTCGCGGCGCTCTTTTTTCGAGAGCTTCGTCAGCAGCAGCGGCAGCTCGACGTTCTCGAAGGCGTTGAGCACCGGGATCAGGTTGTACATCTGGAAAATGAAGCCGACGTGGCGTGACCGCCAGCTTGCCAACTGCGTCTCCGAGAAGCGCGAGATCTCCTTGCCGTCGACGCTGATGCTGCCGCCGGTGGGGCGATCGATTCCGGCCATGAGGTTGAGCAGCGTGGTCTTGCCCGAGCCGGACGGCCCCATCAGCGCGAGAAAGTCGCCGCGAGGCACCGCCAGCGTGACGCCGTTCAGCACCGGCACTTCGAACGCATCGCGTTTGTAGACCTTCCGGACGTTGTTGATGTCGACGAGTGTGTCCATCGCTGCCTCCCTTGCTATTCGAACTTAACCAGCTGGCCGCTCTCCAGCCCATCGATGCCGCTGGTGACGACGCGATCGCCGGCTTTGACGCCGCTGGTGATTTCAATCCGCTTCTCGACCACGGCGCCTGTCGTAACGGCGCGCATCGTGACGTGCTTGTCCGCGCCGACGACGGCGACGTGACCTCCGGACACCGCGGACGCGGGCAGCCAGATCTTCGGCGGCTCGTGCATCTCGGCGTCCGTGCGCTCGCTCTGCAGGAAGGAGACGCTGGAGCTCATCTCCGGCAACAGACGGTCGCCAGGATCGATGATCTTTACCTTCACCTGAACCGTGGCTTTCGCTCGGTCGGCAGTGGGGATGATCTGCCGCAGCACGCCCTTCCACTTCTGGTTCGGGAAGGCGTCGACGCTGACTTCCGCGGCCTGCCCTTCGCGCAGTTGGCCGATGCTGCCCTCGTTCACGTCGGCCACGACTTCGAGCGTGTTGAGATCGACGAGCGTGCAGATCGCGCCCGCGGGCAGCGTGCCGCCGACCTGCCCCATCATCACCGACGAGATCACCTCGCCCACTTCCGTGTTCTTCGTTGCGATCGTCCCCGCGAACGGCGCGCGGACGACCATGTCCTGCATGTTGATCCGGATCTGCTCGACGCGCGCTTTCGCAGCTTTGCGCTGCGACTCGGCCGTGTCGAGCTGGGCGCGCGTGGTCACGCCGTCCTTCCACATCGCCGCCTGCCGTTTCCAATCGCGATCGGCCTGCTCCAGCGCGGCGTTCGCCTCGTCCAGCTGCGCCTGCATGTTCGTGCTCTCGAGCACGGCCAGCACCTGGCCGGCGGAGACTTTGTCGCCGACGGTGAAGTTGAGGCGGACCACCTTGCCGGAGATTTTCGGCGTGATTTTCGACTGGCGGTCGGCGACGAGATAGCCGGTCGCGGTCAACAGCGGCGGATTCGTGACGTTGATGGTCGGCTTGACCACGAGCGTGTCGACGACCGGCGCACGGCGCGGCACAATCCACACCTTGTAGAGTGCGCTTGCAGCCGCGATGACGATGCCGAGGGCGATGATCCAACCGACGATCTTCCCCCACGACACGCGCCGCGCGTCGTCATCCTCTCTGTGAATGCGGAGCGCCGACAGGTCGGGCCGCGGACGGTCTTCGGTGACTGACATTCTGGTCCTTTGAACGGGACCAGCATTCTACCGAAGCCTCAGTGCCCGTGCCTGTCGGTGTGCAGAGAGAGGCAATGTTGAATGTTGAATGGAAAGGCCGACCGCTCGGCAAGACCCGCAGTTTCATTGAACATTCAACATTCAACATTCAACATTTGCCTTCCGTCAGCCTGGCTGGCCTTCGCCGAAGCCGCGAACCTCGCCCACTCAGAACGTCCGGAACTGAATCGACTTCGGCTCCTGCTCCGCCACGTACATCCGGCTCGTCGTCCCGTCGCAGTACGCCCAGTCGTGGCTGATGCCGGTGACGAAGAGGGCGTCGTCGGGACAAAGCTCGCCGAGGGCCATGCCCAGCGTGTTGACGTCAGTGCGGTCGTCGGATTGCACGACGAACGTCGATTCGAACGGCAGATCGACGACGACGCCGAGGCGGGCGATCGCGTCGTGCAGCTCGCTGTAATCGGCGCCGGGCGTCAGGCTGTGGCGGATGAGGAGGAAGTCGCGCGTGTTGGTGAACTGCGAGCAGCCGATGAGGACGCGCGCTTCGTCGCCGACTTCGATCCGCAGGTAGCGCACGAGGAGCTCGGCGTGGCCGCCTTCGGGCAGCCAGACGTTCCAGCTCTGATCGAAATTGGGTTCGGCGCCGAGCCGCCGCATCGCTTCGGATACGGCCAGCGTCAGCTCGCCCTCATAGCAGACCTGAAACAGCTTGATATCCCCCATCACACCCTCCCGCAAACCGTCAGTGTCGAGGCGAAAAGGATAACAGATAAACTCGCGTGGATGTCTGCACAAGAACAGAAGATCGAAGCCGCACGCGAAGCGCTCCGCTCCGTCCGCAGCGGCATGTCCCTCGGCCTCGGCACCGGCAGCACGGCGAAAGAATTCGTAACGCTCCTCGGCGACGCGATCGCGCGCGGCGAGCTGCGCGACATCCGCTGCACGTGCACGTCGATTCAGACCGAGGAGCAGGCGCGGTCGCTGAACATCCCGCTGTTTCCGCTGGCCGCTATCACACCGCTCGATCTCGCGATCGACGGCGCCGACGAAATCGACGCCCAACTCCGCCTGATCAAAGGCCGCGGCGGCGCGCTGCTGCGCGAGAAGATCGTGGAACAGCAGGCGAAACGATTCATCGTCATCGCCGACGAATCGAAAATCGTTCCCCGCCTCGGCGTCGGAGTTCTGCCGGTGGAGGTGACGCCATTCGCGCTCGATGTTCTGCACGCGCGATTTACGACGATGGGTCTTAGTCCGGAGCTGCGCCTCCGCGATGGTGCTCCGCGTGTGACCGATGAAGGTCATCGCATCCTCGACATTCGCGTGCCGGAGGCTTCGGACATCGCGGATGTCGTATCCGATCTTCGCCAGCTCGCCGGAGTCATAGAGACGGGATTCTTTCCGACAGAAGCCTCCGAGGCGTTGATCGCGACCGCAGACGGGGTGCGCAGAATGGCACGTGGGTAGGGACCGTATCCGCAGATTACTCAGATGAACGCAGATTTGATCGTGCACAACTGTGTCTATATCTATAAAAAGTAGGAGACTTCTAGCATGGCTGATATGAAGTTGACCAACGCCAAGACTGGTTGGACGAGGGCGGTCTCGTACGGGTTGATGACTCGTGCCAACTGGAAGTGGCCACACGCCCTCGGCTGAAGGACTTGTTACTCGCCGTCGCACCGCGAACGGACCTTTCTGTCGCTCCGCTGCGGGCACGGCGCCGGCGAGAGCCTCGCGCTTTCGAGTGAGCGATGTTGTGCTTTCTCGCGCGAATGTTGTGTTACTGGCGAAATCGAGATTCGCCAGGTCATAAGTCGGTTCACGCGGCGACACGAAGGGGTGAGAAAGCTAGAAGCCGCCTGCGGCGCCCTTGTGGCGAGGGTCGGAGATCGCGAGGAGCTTTCCGTTGGCGATCCAGACCGCCTGTACGTCGCCGATGGCGTCGCGGGCGCGGACGCCGTGGCCCATCGCCAGCAGCGCGTTGATGACGGGTTGCGCGGCGCGCGTTTGTTCGTAGGCGATTTCCTCGGGGACCGCCTGCTGCGAGTAGCGAGGCGCGTTGATGGCCTCGGTGGGCGTGCGGTTGAAGAGCAGGAGATCGAGCAGGATCTGGGCGATGGTGGTCGGAATCGTCACGCCTCCGGGAGTGCCAATGGCGAGGAGCGGTTTTCCGTTGCGCACGACGATCACCGGCGACAGCGGCGAGGCGGGACGGTTGCCGCCGGCGAGCGCGTTCGCGGCGGTCGGTATCGGGCTGAAATCGTTCAGCGAATCGTTCAGGGCAAATCCTAGGGCGGGGACGTTGAAGCCGGTACCGGCTTCGTCGCCCGCGGACGTCGTCAGCGACACCACGTTTCCATGCGCGTCGACGATGGAGACATGCGTCGTATGCGACGGCGTCGTCACCGGGGCTCCCGGCTCAGCCAGTGCGATGGTGGGCGTGACGCGGTTCGGATCGATCGAGGCGCGCCAGAGTGCGGCGCGTTCGTCGGAGAGAAGGTCGTGCAGTGGCACGCGGCCGGCGGCGGGATCGGCGAGAAACTTGTCGCGATCGATAGCGGCGCGGCGCTCCGCTTCGGCGAGCAGGTGAATATAGTTCGGACGCGATAGATCGAGGCCGCCGGCGATCTTGAGAATCTCGCCGATCATCAGTCCCCCCGCCGCAGGCGGCGCGACCGTGTAAATGTCCGCGCCGTGAAAGGCGATGCGCACCGGGGCGCGCCAGATCGCTTTGTAATCGCGCAGGTCGCGGAACGCGAAGTGAACGGCCTCCACGAGTTTGTTGGCGATGTCGCCGTCGTAGAAATCGTGCGCGCCCTGTTCGCCGAGGCGTTGCAGCGTTTTCGCGAGGTCGTCTTTGGCGAGATGCTGCGCCGGCGCGAGGAGGTCGCGCCACGGACGCGATCCGAATCGCTCGCGCATCGCGTCCATTCCGGCGACGAATCCCGGTACCGCGGCCGCTTGCGCGCCGGTGAAGGGGCCGCTTGCGGGGCGCTTCGCCGCGGCAGGCGCCGCTTCGCGGAAATCGAGCGTCCAGACGCCGCCGGTTTCCGCGTCAAAGTAGGTCAGGAATCCGCCTCCGCCGAGGCCTGTCGATTTCGGATCGAGCACCGCCAGCGCGAAGGAGACCGCGACGGCGGCGTCGATGGCGTTGCCGCCGTCGCGCAGGACGCGGAGTCCGATCTGCGTCGCCGCGGGCGAGGAGGTGGCGATGGCGGCGTGGGCGGCGGTGACCTGCGAGCCCGCGAAGAGGTTGTTCGCGAAAAGGAACAGGCAGGCGATTAGCCAGATGCCCCGTCGGTCATCGTGAGAGGGTGTCAGGAGATGTGGCGTCCGTTTTCGTGCGGAGCACTTTGGAGTGCGGTGGCAGTGCCACCGCTTTGGGAGGGTGGAGGAATCGTGACGACTCGCAGCATGTGATGTTTGCTCCGTCTTCGCGACCGTCCCCTCCCCCTCCCTCCCAAAGCGGTGGCTCGATCGCCACCGCACTCCAAAGCTTCGCGAAATATGCCGTGAGTCGGGCGAGCATGAATCGGATTCGCATCGCGAAAAAGGGCTCGGAATGACAGGACGGCTCACTTCCGTCCGCGCCTCGGCGCGTGGTTGCGGTCGTAGATGATCTTCAAACCCTTCAGCGTCAGATCGTCATCGACGTACTCGATGTGTTCCGAGTCGGGCGCGAGCAGCGACGCCAGGCCGCCGGTGGCCACTACAGCGCGCACGTCCGGCACCTCGCGCTTCATGCGTCCGAGGATGCCGTCGACCAGGCCGAGGTAGCCGAAGTAGATGCCGGACTGCATGTTCACGATCGTGTTCGTGCCGATCACCGATTCCGGCCTCCGGATGTCGACGCGCGGCAGGCGCGCCGCACGCGCGAACAGCGCCTCGGCGGAAATCGTCAGGCCCGGCGCGATCACGCCGCCGATGTAGCGCGCATCGTGTGTCACCACGTCGAACGTCGTGGCCGTTCCGAAGTCGACGATGATCGCCGGTCCGCCGTATTCCGCGTGAGCCGCGACGCAATTCACGATGCGGTCCGCGCCGACTTCCGCGGGATTGTCGGTGTGAATGGCGATGCCGGTCTTCACGCCCGGCTCGACGAAGAGCGCGTCGAGATTGAAAAACTTGCGCACCATCGATGCGATCGAATGATTCAGCGGCGGAACGACCGACGAAACGATCGCCCCATCGAATGCATCCGAAAACGTCTCGCCGATGAGCTGCCGCGCCAGGATGCCGTATTCGTCCGACGTCCGCTCGCGCGCCGTGGCCAGCCGCCACGAGCTCACCAGCGCGTCGCCGCGAAAGACGCCGAGAACGATGTTCGTGTTGCCGACGTCGACGACGAGAAGGTTGGACACGAGCAGTAGATTAGTAGATTAGTGGATCAGTAGATCAGAGGGATGCAATTCACGTCCGTAGATCGAGTTGAATCCCTCTGATCTACTGATCCACTGCTTCACGGCCGTTTGTAGATCGCGCCGTCCTTCATCACGAAGCCGACCCGCTCCATCGCCGTGATGTCGTTCAGCGGATTGCCGGGCACCGCCACGATGTCCGCCAGCTTGCCCGTTTCGATCGTACCGATGCGGTCGGACATGTCGAGGAGATCGGCGGCATTGCGCGTGGCGGTCTGGATGGCCTGCATCGGCGTCATGCCGAACTTCGTCTCGTACGAGAACTCCTTCGCCTCGTTCATCGCCGTCCAGTCGAAGCCGCCGGCATCAGTGCCGAACGCGATCTTCACGCCGCGTTTCAGCGCGCGCGAAAAACTGTCGCGATGGAAAGCCGGGATCTTCAGCCAGATCCCGCCGCGGCCCGCCGCAACGTAATCGGTCACACTCAGCGTCGGGCAGAGATACGTTCCCTTCGCGACCATGACGTCGAGCAGATCGTCCGGAATGGAGATGCCGTGCTCGATCGAATCGACGCCGGCGTTCAGCGCGTTTTCGATGCCCGGCCGCGCCATCGCGTGCGCGGCGACCTTGTGCCGCAGCCGATGCGCTTCCTCGACGATCGCTTTCATCTCCTCGGCATTGAACGTCGGAGTCGAAGACAACGTCCCGTCTTTGGCGACGAAGTACGAGCGGTCGGCGTACACCTTGATCCAGTCGGCGCCGTGCGCGATCTGCTCGCGAACCGCTTTGCGCGCCTGGTCGACGCCGTCGACGATCTGCACGCCCATCGGATACGTAACTTCGGGCGAATAACCGCTCGGACCGTAGCCGCCGGTGACCGACAGCGCGCGCGTCGACACCACCATGCGCGGCCCGTCGATCACCGTTGTTGATGGCGCGCTTCACGTCGACGTCCGTGTACATCGCGCCCTCGGTCTCGAGATCGCGCACGGTCGTGAATCCATGGCCGAGCGCGATCTTCACGGCCTTGCTGGCCCGCAGCGCGCGATAGGCCAGCGACTCCTTGAAAAGCTGGTTGTCGTAATCATCGGAGGTGATGTCGCCCTGCAGCAGGGTGTGCACGTGCGCGTCGATCAGGCCGGGCAGCAGCGTCATGTCGCCGAGGTCGATGATTTGCGCGTCGGTGGGAACGGCACCGCCGATCGACTCGATCTTGTTGCCGCGGACGACGATCACCGCCGGCGACACGACAGCACCGCCGCGGCCGTCGATCATTCGCGCGGCGCGAAGCGCGACAACTTTCGGCGGCGCATCAGCCGCGAAGGCAGCAGCGGCGAGAAGAGCGAGCGCAACGGCCGTGATACGGTTTCTCATAGATCGCGAATTCTAAAGCCATGCGCTTTTCCGTTTCCGAGTACGTCCGCTGGGAAGACATCGACGCCGCCGGCATCATTAACTATCAGGCGTACCTCCGATTCTTCGGGCTGGCCGAGGTCGAGCTCTTCCGCTCGTGCGGCCTGCCGTATCGAACGCTTTTCGACGACCTCGGCCTCTGGCTTCCGCGCGTCCACGTCGAGTGCGACTTCTTCCATCCCGTCACGCTCGATGAGCTGCTCATCGTCGATGCGTACTTTGGGAAGATCGGCGCAAGCTCAATTCACCTCAATTTCGAAGTGCGCCGGAGCGAAGCGAAGGACGTCATCGTCGCCACCGGCAAGTACGTGCTGGTGGCGGTGAAGCGCGGCGAATTCAAGCCGACCGCGGTGCCCGACGCCGTGCGCGAAAAGCTCGCGCCGTACGTCGAGAGCGGCGACCTATAATCGCGCCGCCCATGGCGAAACGTCCCTCCCTTTTCCTGATCGACGGCTCCAACAACGTCTACCGCTCGTACTTTGCGATTCGCAACCTGACCAACTCCTCCGGCCTGGCCACGAACGCGGTCTACGGTTTCACGCAGACGCTGAAAAAGCTGCTGAAGGATTTCGAGCCGGACTGCATCGCCGTCGCCTTCGACATCGGCCGCGCCACCACGCGCCACGAGGCGTTCGCCGATTACAAAAAAGACCGCCGTCCCATGCCGGACGATCTGGCCATCCAGTTGCCGCTGGTCAACGAGGTGCTGGAAGGTTTCCGCATCCCGGTCATCGGCGTCGAGGATTGGGAAGCGGACGATCTCCTCGGCACGCTGGCCTGCGTCGCGCGCGACCGCGGCTACGACGTCGTCCTGGCGACCTCGGACAAAGATTTCTTCCAGCTCGTCGGCGACGGCATCAAGCTTTTTCACACCGGCCGCGAAGTGCTCTACGACGCGAAAGGCGTCGAGGAAACGTTCGGCCTGCCGCCCGAAAAAGTCGTCGACGTCATGGCCATCTGGGGCGATGCCATCGACAACATTCCCGGCGTTCCCGGCATCGGCGAGAAGGGCGCGAAAGCGCTGATCGGCGAGTACGGATCGCTGGAAGGCGTCTACGAAAACCTCGACAAGCTCAAGCCGGCGCAGCGCAAAAAACTCGAGGAGAGCCGCGACAAAGCCTTCATCTCGCGCGAGCTGGCGCGCATCAAGTGCGACCTTCCCACCGAGAACATCGACTTCGAAACGCTGAAACGGCAGGAGCCGGATCGCGCCAAACTGCACGACGTTTTCTCACGCCTCGAGTTCGCATCGCTGATGCAGGAGTTTCTCCCCGAGGCGCCACCGGTCGACATCGATTACCGGATTGCGGCGAACGCGGATGACGTGCGCGATCTCGTGCGCGACGCGAAAGAAGTGGCGATCTGGTTCGAGTCGACGACGCCGGAAGGTCACGACGATTTGTTCGCGGCGTCGCTTTCGGTGAAGCAGGCGGAGTCGCTCATCGTGCCGATCGCGGATTCGCTCGGCGGCACGGCCGAACTTCGCGACGCGCTGAAGACGCTGCTGCAATCCGATCGCCTCTTCGTCGCGCACGACATCAAACTGCAGTTGCGGCGTCTGGCGTCGAACGGCTGGCCGCTGCCGGCGCGTTTTTCCGACACGATGATCATGTCGTACGTCAACAATCCCGGCCTGCCGAGCCACGCCTTCAGCAACGTGGCGCGCGACTGGCTGAAGCGCGATGTTGCGTCACGAAAAGAAGTCGCCAAGACCGCGCCGCTCTTCGCGCTCGATCACGAAATCGGCGCCACCGCGCTCTCCCCTTACCAGCAATACCTCGGCGAAAAGTCGGACGTCACCGTCGCGCTGAAGGAGATGCTGACGACGGAGCTGCAACGCGATCCCGCGCTCGTCGACATCTACGACCGCATCGAGCTGCCGCTCATCCCCGTGCTGGAGCGGATGGAAGCGCGGGGCATCCGCATCGACGTCGCGCTGCTGCACGAGATGTCCGCGAAGATGGCGCTGCAGCTCGCGCAACTCGAGAAAGAGATCTACGCCGAGGCCGGGACGGACTTCAACATCAACTCGCCGCAGCAACTCGCGCACATTCTCTTCGAAAAACTGCAGTACCCCGTTCTCAAGAAAACGAAGGGAACGAAGGCGTACTCGACGAACGTGGAAGTGCTGCAGGAGTTGGCCGGCCACGGTTTCGCGGTGCCGAAACTGATCCTGCTGCACCGCGAGCTGCACAAGCTGAAATCGACGTACATCGATTCGTTGCCGCAACTGGTCGCGAAGGACGGCCGCGTCCACACGTCGTTCAATCAGGCCGTGGCGGCGACGGGACGATTGTCGTCATCTGATCCGAACCTGCAGAACATCCCCATCCGTACGGAGATGGGACGCGAAATCCGCAAGGCCTTCATCGCCGACGAAGGCAACGTGTTGCTCGCCGCCGACTACTCGCAGGTCGAGCTGCGCATCCTCGCCCACATTTCGCAGGACGCGGAGCTGATCGAGACGTTTCAGCGCGGCGCCGACATCCATCGCGCCACGGCTTCGAAGATGTTCAATGTACCCGAGGATGAGCTGACACACGATCAGCGCCGCGCGGCGAAGACGATCAACTTCGGCGTGCTGTACGGCATGTCGGCCTTCCGTTTGTCGAATGAGCTCAATATCCCCACCGGCCAGGCGAAGGATTTCATCGACGCCTACTTCGCGCGCTATCCGAAGATTCAGGAGTATCTCGATCGAACGCTGGAGGAGGCGCGCCGCAGCGGCAAGGTGACGACGCTGTTCGGCCGCGTGCGCTACATCCCGGAGATTCACAACAAGTCGTTCACGGTGCGCGGCAACGCGGAGCGGATGGCTACAAATGCACCGATCCAGGGGACGGCCGCGGACATTCTGAAGCTGGCCATGATCGCGCTCGACAAGCGTCTGGACGACGCGGCGCCGATGCTGCTGACGGTGCACGACGAAATCGTGATCGAGGTCCCCGAGGCGCGCGCCGCGGACGTGGCGGGAATCGTGAAAGAGACGATGGAGAACATTTTCCCGCTGGCCGTGCCGCTGCAGGTCGACGCGCACTACGGCCGGAGCTGGTACGACGCGAAGGAGTGACGAGTGAGGCTGACCGGGTTACTGCTCGCACTCACGTTTCTCTTCGCCTGCAACAAACCGCCCGCTCCGGCGACGCCGGTTGCAAAAAAGAATGAACCGACGATCCGCGCCACGGTCGTCACCATCCAGACCACGATCCAACCGGCGAACAAGACCTACACGCACGAGATCGTGATCGCCAACAATCGCGCTCGCAGCACCGACGAAGCGGATCAATGGCGCCTGTTCGATTTCGCGCAGAAGCAGGTGACGTTCGTCGATGACGTCGCGCACACGGCCAGCGTGCAATCGTTCGCCGATGCGATCGCATCGCGCCGCGCTGCGCTCGCACATCCCGTCCCGGACGGAATGCCCCGCGCGCAATTCACCGTGACCAACGCACAGAAAACCCTCCAGGGCGTCGTCGCCAGACAATCCGTCATCCGTCTCGGCGCCTACCAGCGCGAACTGTGGATCGGATCGCACCCGCTCATCCCGCGCGGCCTCTTCGCGATGCTCCAAGCCAGCGAACCCGCCTCGTCGCCCCTCGCCGGCATCACCCGCACCGCCGATGAAGCGCTCCTGGAAGTACAAGGCTTCCCCTTGGCCGACCACGCCGAGTTGCCGTACGAGAACAAGAAGATGGTGGTCGACAACGTCGTGACGAAGATCGAGCAAAGAGATGTTCCGGCGACGTTGCTGACGGTGAACAACACATACTCTGCCTCGAAGCCTGCTCCCCTCCCTTCGACGGCTGGGAAGTGATGGCTCAATTCTTAAGGAGTGCCGCGTGAAGCCAGCGCCAACGAAGATGCGCCATCGAATCACGCTTGGTGAAGACCTGATCTGCGAGATCGATCGCGCTGCGTCGCGTTTGAAAACGACGCGCGCGGCTTTTGTTCGCCAAGCGCTTACGAGTGCGATCACAAGGCAGAGCGAAGCAGAGCATCGCCACGGCTACGAAACCGCACCCGAGGGTGAGGACGAGTTCAGTATTTGGGCCGGCGAGCAGGTGTGGCCGAAGTGAAGCCCGCAAGTCAGTAGCCGGTAGGCCACGACTTTGGATCCTGCGCCTGATGCCGGATCGCTAGAACGACGATCTCCTCCGATTCATCCGAGTAGAACACGGCGTACGGAAACGTTTTCGCAAGAGCGCGTCGAACCCGATCGGAGATCTTCAGCGAACCTGCGGGCCAGTCAGAAATACTCTTCAGGGTCTGCCGAACCGCTGCTTTGAAGCTCGCGGCGACAGCCGGCGATTTGCGGCCGTACCACGCAGCGGCTTCGGCAAGCTCGGCGCGCGCTTCAGGATGGACGATGACGCGTCGTTTCAATCAGCTCCGAAAATCTGCCGGTCGACGGCTTCCCACGGTTCACTGTTTTCTGGTGACGCGTGGTGTGAATCGAGCCGTCTGTGAAGTTCTGCCACCAGCTCTTCGGAAACCGGGAGAAGCTCCGGTGCGTCCAGGATGGACTCCCAGATCTCCCCGACCAGCCGGAGCCGCTCGGGGACGGGAAGCTTGCGAATTTCGGCAATGTCAGTCACGTGCCGATTGTACAGCGTTCGCCGACAGCACTCTCCGCGAGTCGCCCACCCTCTTCGTCACGCCTTCGCGGTCCATCCACTCCAGCAACGGAATCGCGATCTTGCGGGAGAGGCCGAAATACTCTTTGAACGCGCCGACGTCAATCATGTCGCCGGCGCGGGTGCTGATGCGCTCGCGGGCGGCGGCGAGGGCGTCGCGGTGGACGTAAATGCCTTCGGCGAGGCGGACCAGCGTTCCCTGCTTGACCAGGAAGCCAATCACGCCTTCGATCACGCGCGCTTTCTGCGTGCGCTCGTTGATCAGTTCGGAAACCGGCGGCGGCGCTAATCCGGCTTCGGCGAAGCGCGACTCGATCATGCGCGCCAGCTCGCCTTCGGCGCCGCCGAGGGTTTTGGAGCGGCCGGGGATGTCGAGCGCGTCGCCGGCGATGGCCACGATCTTCTCGCGCGCGAGATCCTGCAGCAGGAAGTTGATCATCGCGCCGTCGGCGTTGCGCGGCAGCAGCTTCTGCACGAACTCGCTCTTCGGGACGTTGAGCGCCATGCGGTTCTCTTCAAAATAGGCGCGGAGGAACTCCATTGACTTGCGGCGAAAGTCGATGAGGACGTCGTGATGGATCCAGCGCCGCTCGCCGCTGTCGGCGAGATGCGGCACGTTCTTCAGCTCCTTCGTCAGCGTCTCGATGCGGACGCCGGTGCGCGCCTGAACTTCGTGCATGGTCAGGCCGCGCAGCCCTTCCAGCTTAGCCATCAGTTCGACGCGTTCCTGCAGCGTTCCCGCGCCGAGTGTGTCGAGCAATTCTCCTCGCGTGTTGCGGCTCAGCTTCGGCAGATGCGCGTCGAGGATCACGCCGCCGCCGACGGTGAGCGCGGGCGAATAGCGGCGGATGACGAAGCGATCGCCGGCCACGGCGACGACTGGTGATTCGAGCCGCACCTGGATGTACGCGGACGTTCCCGGCTTCAGCTCCGCCGTCTGATCGACGAAACGGATGCTGCCGAGGAGCTCGGCGGAGAGGTGATGAAAACGGATGCGCGTCTGCTCTTTGAGCGGCTTCGCATCGGGCAGCAGATCGAGGCGCGCCGTGATGACCTGCGACGTCCGCAACGTATTCGGCGTAACGAGCTGCTGGCCGCGGTGGAGTTGATCGAGGTCGATGTCGGGAAGATTGACGGACGTTCTTTCGCCTGCCGACGCGTAATCGCGGGCTTCGCCATGAACCTGAATGTTGCGTGCGCGGCTGCGCTTTCCGCCGGGCAGGACTTCGACGTCGGTATCAATGTTCAGGCGGCCCGCGTAGGTCGTGCCGGTGATCACGGAGCCGAATCCCTTCATCGTGAAGACGCGGTCGATCGGCAGGCGGAACACGCGCGTGGCGGCATCGCGGTCTTCGGCTTCAGAAACCGAGGTAAGGAGCGCGCGGCGGAGGTCATCGAGGCCGGCGCCGGTGACACTGCTGACGGGAACGATCGGTTTGCCCGCCAGGAAACTGCCGGCCACGAGCTCTTCGATTTCGAGGCGGACGAGATCGACGATGTCGTCTTCGACAAGGTCGCGCTTCGTGATGGCCACGACTCCCGTTTTAATGTCGAGCAGGCGGCAGATGGCGAAGTGCTCGCGCGTCTGCGGCTTGATTGACTCGTCCGCGGCCACGACCAGCAGCGCGCTGTCGATGCCGCCGACGCCGGCCAGCATGTTCTTGACGAAGCGCTCGTGGCCCGGAACGTCGATGAAGCCGATCTGGTAGTCGTCGGTGAACCAGCTCGCAAACCCCAGATCGATCGTGATCCCCCTCTTCTTCTCCTCGGGGAGCCGATCGGTGTCGACGCCGGTCAGTGCGCGGACGAGCGCGGTCTTGCCGTGATCGATGTGTCCGGCAGTTCCAACGACGCGTTTTTTGCGGGGCATGGGGGCGCGAAGTGTACCCGAGCGCGGGACCAGGCATCGGATCGGCATAAGGCGTACGCGACACACCGAAACCTTAAATCGAGTTCGTACGTAGATTGACCGAACAGTCGTTCTGTAGTAGCTTTACCGCCGTTCCGAAAATGTTGGTTATCTCTCAGCAGTTCAGCAGGTTGTCACGTTGCTGTTACATGGTGAAAAGTTTCACAAGGTCGTGAGATAATCCAACGCGTCGTTGAAAAATTAAAGGTTTACTGGATGACGTGGGGGCGGATTAGCTTTCTGAAGTAACAGCCCGCCTCCAGTTTCACCGCTTGAATTCTTCTTTGAATCTTACCGATCCAGAAATTCACTCCACCCGAGCGTTCGCACCCACCCAATCCAGTAGATTTCGCCGGCCCCGCCAAAAGCGGGGCCGGCTTTTTTTGTAACCGGTTACGTAACCAGCTCCGCGAGCGCCTGTTCGACCATCATCCGGGCGTCCGCGTTGACCGTGAGCCAGCGAATGGCGTTCGTGATCGCATCCGCTGCAGCGAGCAGCCGGTCGTGATCGATCGACAGCGGAACGCGCCCGGCCACGGCGTCGCAGAGGACCTTGCCGAGGAGCGCGACGGCATCGCTGACGTCGTCCTCGGAGGCGACGAGCGCGGCGATACCCAGCAGTGCAGCGGAATCGCGATCGTCGGAGAAGCGCGTCAGGCCGGCCACGATCGAGGCAGCCAGCTTGTCGTTCATCTTCGCCTCACCGCCGATGAACACAGGCTGGCAGCGCGAGCGGATCGTCGGCAGAAGGAGATCGGGCGATCGCGTCAGTAGGATGAAGGTCGTGTCGCCGGCCGGCTCCTCGAGCGTTTTGAGCAGCGAGTTCGAGCCGCCGACGCTCAGCGCGTGCGCCGGATCGATGATGAAGACCTTGTTGCGCCCTTCGTACGGACGCAGCGCGGCCGCCGCCACCATCTCCCGGATCTGCTCGACGCTGATCATCTTCCGCTCGCCGGCCACTTCGATGAAGTGCACGTCGGGATGCATGCGCCGCTCGATGCGCGTACACGCGGTGCAATCGTCCCCTTCCGTCCCATTGAGGCAGTTGAGCGTCTTGGCGATGCGGACGGCCACCTCGCGCAACGTCGCCGGATTCGGCCCGTAGCAGAGGATGGCGTGATGCAGCTCGCCGCGCTGCGCCGTGTGCAGGAGCAGTTCCGCGGTCGCGCTCATCGCAGCAGCCCCGTTCTGTTCTGCACTTCGGCGACCACGCGCGCGAAGATGTCGTGCGCGTATCCCTCAGCATCGATCAATGCAAACCGTTCCGACTCGGCGACGGCCAGCGTTCGATATCCCTCGCGAACGCGTCGATGAAAACGCAGATCCTCCGCCTCGAATCGCCCTTCATCCTGCGCGGCGCCGGCGTTGCGCGAGCGCGCGCGAGTCAATCCGACTTCTTCCGGCAGATCGAACAGCAGCGTGAGGTCGGGCGTGAGCGAATCGGTCGCCCAGGCGTTGAGCGTGCGCAATTGATCGAGGTTGATCAGCCGTCCGAATCCCTGGTACGCGAGCGTGGAGTCGGTGAAGCGGTCGCACAGCACGACCGCACCGCGATCCAGAGCCGGCTTGATGACCTCGATGACGTTCTGCCGCCTCGACGCGGCGAACAAAAACAACTCCGCGACCGGATCGAGCTGCGAGCTGCTGTCGAGCAGGATGGCGCGGATGCGGTCGGCCAGCGGCGTGCCGCCGGGCTCCTTGGTGATGACCGCGCCCGGAATGCGCTCCGCGAGCCGCCGCAGTTGCGTCGACTTGCCGGAACCTTCGATGCCTTCGAACGTGATGAACATTTTTTCTAACTCTATCCTGCGGATCGCGAAGCGATCCGTCAGGATCTCGGGGTTGCTAACCCATCGCGCAACCCCCGCAAGTAATGCTCCCGCATCAGCGTCTCGAATACGCGGTTCGTGGCCAGTACACGGAAGCGTTCGCCTAATCGCGCGCGGCGGCGGAGATGCGCGAGGCGGCGTTCGTCGGCGAGCGTGCGCGTTTCGAGCTCGTGGACGCCGAGGAAGCCGGCCAGTTCGGGGTGCTTGCGGTAGAAGATCGCGCCGGAGCGGCCCACGGTGTACTGGCGGCGGGCGAAGGAATCGACGGTCATCGGGTGGTAGTGGCGCGTGACCGCCTTCGCGTTGTAGCGGATCTTCAGGCCGAACGAGTCGAGGCGGAAGGCGAGCTCGATGTCCTCCCAGGCCGCGGCGGGAAAGGTTGTGTCGAACGGTTCGTGGCCGAGGACCATGCGATCGATGGAGATGTTCGACGTGTAGAAAAAATTGAAGGGGACGATCTCACCGTCGCGGATCAGTTTGTAGCCGAACTGCAGGCCGTAATCGTTGATGTAGTCCATGAACGCGGTCACGCGCTCGCCGGGAGGCCAGCCGGTGTAGCCGAGACAGGCGGTCAGACGGTCGTCGTTGGCGTCGCGGTGGATGCGCGCATGCTCGGCCAGAAATCGCGGCTCGGGGACGGTGTCGTCGCCGATGAAGATGACGTAGCGTCCGCTCACCAGCGAAACGCCGTGATTGCGCGCGCGGCCCGGTCCGGCGTTCGGCTGCGAGCGGAAGGTGAGCGCGTAATGTTTCGCAATCCGCTCGCTGATGACCGAGGGCGTGTCATCGCCGGAGCCGTCGTCGATCACGATCGCCTCGAACTCCGGCGCATCGACCTGCGCGTCGAGTGCATCGAGCACGCGCAGCAGCATCGGCAGGCGTTTGTAGGTCGGGATGACGATCGAAAAATACGGCTCGGACATCGGGCGGCGGATTGTAGCGTCAGCGTGGAGCGAAGAGGAGGAGGTCGAGGCTGAAGGTGACGCGCATCGGCTCCAGTCGTTCGATGTCGCGCGGGCGGTAGATCGAAAGCAGGACGTCGTGGACGGCATCGCGATCGAGATCGGCAATCGTTAAGGCGCGACGTTGGTCGACGATCGCGAATTCGTTCGCGAACGTCTCGATGGTCCGTTCGATCCGATCGCGTCCGGCGCCGCGCAGTTCGACGAGATCGTCGGGCGCGGGAATGGCGACGAGGAGCCGGCCATCGTCGCGAAGGACGCGCCGGAACTCGCTGCTGTTCATGCGCGCGGTGATGCTCATGACACGCGTGAACGTCGCGTCACCGTACGGAATGAAGCGGTCGGCGTTGGCGACGATCCATTCGCAATCGAGATAGCGCTTCGCGGCGGCTTCGATCGCGGGCGGGGAGATGTCGACGCCGTGCGCATCGCAATCGAGCGTTCCTAGGTAGAAGCCGTCGCCGCAGCCGGCGTCGAGAACGGCGTCGTCCGGTTTCACATTGGCCATCGCCGCGATGGCGTCGCGCAACGGCGCAGTCACGCCGCGATCGTGCAGACGGCGCCGCGCCGCGACCGCATCCGATGTATCGCCGGGCTGCTTCGATCGCCGGTCCTGCGGCTGCAGCAGGTTGATATAGCCGCTGCGCGCCACGTCGAACGAATGGCCGCGCGCGCAGATCACGCGGCGATCCTCGCGCACGAGCGGCTGGTGACACGTGCGGACGGTGCAGAGGAGCATGGCCACTACAATTGAACCATGCACCGTTCCACGCGGCGCCTGCTGTGGCTCGTCGCGGGTCTGCTCCTGTTTCTGATCGCCTCGGCGCTGCTTTATCAAGCCGGGATGGCGCGGCTCGAACACAAGCCGCGCACGTTCTGGGACAGCTTCGAATGGGCCGCCGAGACGCTGAGCACGACCGGCTACGGCGCCGACAGCCATTGGCGCGATCCGGCCATGGTTGTGCTTGTGGTAGTCGTGCAGTTCGCCGGCGTCTTTCTCGTTTTCCTGATCGTGCCGATTTTCCTCGTCCCGTTTCTGGAAGAGCGATTCGAGCGCCGCGTGCCGCGCATCGCGCCGAAGATGGCCAATCACGTCGTGGTCTATCGCTACGGCCCCGCGGTCGAGACGCTGTTGCAGCGGCTGGCCGATCACGACGTCGACTCGATCGTCGTCGAGACCGACGAAAGCGCCGCGCGCGCGGTGCTCGAACGCGGACTGCCCGCCGTCTTCACCCGCGACGAGGAGGACGCGCTCGACGTCTGCCGCTTGCCGCACGCGCGGGCGCTCGTTGCCAACGGACGCGATGAAGAAAACGCGGCGCTGATTCTTCGCGCGCGGCAGATGGGGTTTCGCGGCGAGATTTTCGCGTTCGTGGAGGAGCCGGCGCATCGGAAGCCGATGGAGCTGGCCGGCGCTACGGCCGCGTACACACCGCGGCACATCGTGGCGGCGGCGCTGGCGGCGCATGCCAGCGATCGCATCAGTCCGCGATTGCCGGGCGCCGAGCATTTGCCGCTGGAGCGACGAGAAATCCGCGTGGCCGCGGCGAGTCCACTCGCCGGCGTCACGCTCGCCTCCTCCAACCTCGGCGCGGCGTCGGGTGCGATCGTGGTCGGACAATGGATGCGCAATCGCCTGCACGCGCGCTGCGATGCAGCGATGATCATCGAACCGGGCGCGATCCTGGAGCTCGCCGGCGATGCCGCGTCGCTCGACCGCGCCGCGGCGATGATCGGCAGCCGGTTCCTGCGCCGCAACGGTCCGTATCTGATCGCCGGGTTCGGGGAAGTCGGCCGCAAGGTGCATGAGCTGCTCACCGATGCCGGCGAGGAAGTGCGCGTCGTCGAGCGTCAGCCGGCGCCGGACGTCGACATCGTGGGCAACGTTCTCGATTCCTCGGTGCTGCAACGCGCGGCGCTGCACGAGTGCCGCGCGGTCGTGCTGGCGCTGAACAGTGACGACTCCACGCTCTTCGCGACCGTGATCGCGCGCGACGCGGCACCCGACGTGCCGGTGATCGCGCGCGTCAATCACTCGCGCAACATCGACAACATCTACCGCGCCGGCGCCGACTTCGCGCTGTCGATCTCCGACATCTCCGGCGAGATGCTGTCGTCGAGACTCCTGGGACGCGTGGCGCGCTCGCGCGATGAGCATCGCCGCGTGGAGCGCTTTACCGCGCGTTCAACGACTGCATTGCGCGACCTCGGCTTGCGGCAACAAGGCTGCTCGCTGCTGGCGATCGAGCGCGATGGCGCGTTTGTGCCGGTGACGGCGGACGTGATCATTCAACCCGATGATCAGCTCTACATCTGCGGCCCCGCGGACGCCGTGCGCGAAGTGAAGTTGTCACCCTGACATCTCCCAAGCGGCCCGGACCTTGCTCTTCTCTTCGCAGGAGGACGTGATGAACGTCAAATCCCCGACTCACACTACGTTGACACGGCTGATTCCGCCGCTGACGATCTGGGCCATCGGCAAAATTCTCGATACGCCGAGCGTCAAGGGCAGCGTCATGGAACTGGATGGGCTTGCTTATAAAAAACGCCACAGCGCGACGCGGTCGATCAAACGCGGCGTCAAGAACGCAAGGGCGAACTCCTCATGGCTCGCCGCCGGCGCCGCGGCGATCGCCGTCGGCATCGGGCTGATGACGAAGGCGACGCGGTCGAAATGATCGCTACCGCGTAAACAGCTTCTTCACCGACTTCACCACGACGATCGTCGCGCTGACGCCGCCGACCAGTGCGCCGATCACCAATCCGGCCACGCCGCCGGCGGCCATCTTCGCGATTCCCGCTCCGCCACCCTTCGATGGCGCGTTCTTGTAGACCACGACCGGCTTTGCTGCTTGTGCCGGTGGCGGCGCCTGTTCCTCTTTCTCCTTCACCGTCCGCTTCGCATCCGCTTCCTGTTTCAGGCTGCCGTGCGAGCGCGCGAAGACCTGCGTGAACTCGGCGCCGAAGAGGAGGATTTGCGCGGAGTAGTAGACCCACAGCAGGACCAGGACGAGCGATCCGGCCGCGCCGAAGCTCGATCCGACCGCGCTCTTCGCGAAGTAGATCCCGAGCGCGAACTTGCCGAGCACGAAGAGGAGCGACGTGAGAGCCGCGCCGAACCAGACGTCGCGCCATTCGATTTTCAGATCGGGCAGCAAGCGGAAAATCCCCGCCATCAGCACCGTGATCACGCAGAACGAGAAGGCCAGTTCCACGATGTGCCAGAGCGCCTCGCCGCCGGGAAGGTGATTACCGGCGTATTTGCCCATGGCCGCGATCGCCGTATCGATCACGAGCGACACGAGCAGCAGGAAGCCGAGGCCGAAGACCATGGCGAAGGAGAGGAAGCGATCCTTGATCATCCCCATGATGCCGCGGCCTTCTTTCGGCTTCACGTCCCAGATCGTGTTGAGCGCGTCCTTGAGCTGGCCGAAGACGCCCGACGCCCCTAGGAGCAGCGTGACGATGCCGAGAATCGTGGCCACGGTGCCGCTTTTCGGCTTGGCCGCGTTCTTCACCATCTCCTGCACGCCTTCGGCGGTACTGGCGCCGAGCACACCGTGGAGCTGCGCGAAAATCTTGTTCTGCGCGGCGTCGTGTCCGAAGGCGAGGCCGGCGATGGCGATGACGATCAGCAGCAGCGGCGCCAGCGAAAAGATCGTGTAGTAGGCCAGCGCCGCGCCGAGGCGCGGCACTTTGTCCTGGCTGAATTCGGTGATGGTCTGCTTGAAAAGTCCCAGGTATTTCTTCATCTCTCGCTCCGCAAACGGCTGTGCGGAGCAATGGATGTACCCGGTTTACTTCGGCGCGGGCATATCGGAGTTGAAGATGTCCTCGACGGCCCACCAGCGACCATTCGATTTCTTCCAGAGGACCATGTACTTGCCGGCGTCTTTGACGGCCTGACCGCTCGCTGGACGAAGGGAGAGGTCGTAGCGTCCGGTCTCGATGGCCACGTCGCTGGACGGCTGCGTGACGTTCGTGCTGGTCAGCGCGACGTCGACCGAACCGGTGGCGAGGAAGGCCGTCCAGAACGCGCGGATGGCGTCCCGGCCTCGGAAGGCCGGCAGATTCGGCGCCATGACCTCGGCATCCGGCGCGTAGTAGTTGTCGACCAGCGTTCCCGCATTGCCGGCGCGCGCGTTGGCGGCAAAATCGGCGTTGGCACGGCGGATGGCGTTTTCGGCGTCGCCCGGCGAGTAGTCGGAGGAAATCGACGGCGACGACGCACAGGCGGTGAAAATTACGGCAGCGGCTACCAAAATGGATCGTTTCATGGCTCTCCCTCGCGATCTTTACGGCGCCCATCGCCGCGTGGATGACTACAATAGCGCGATGCGCCCCCAACGCTCTGCTTTTGCGACCGCTCTTCTCGCCGTCGTCATCGCTTGCCATAGTCCGACGTCGCCGACAGACGGCAAGTCCGCGGCATCAGGATCGGCCGCGGATCATGGCCGGCTTTCCGGCGTAGTCACGATCGGACCGAACTGTCCCGGTCCGGAACGTGACGGAAATCCGTGTCCGACGCCGCCGTCCGCCTACGCCGCGCGCAAGATTGAGGTGTGGAACGAGGCGAAGACGAACCTGCTCTTCACCGTCGACATCGATTCCCAGGGTTTGTATCTGATCGATCTCGCCGCGCCGGCAAAGTACACGATCGATCTGAAGCCGAACGGAATCGACCGCACTTCCGACCTGCCGAAGGTGGTCGACATCCACGCGAACACCGTCACGCGCGTGGATGTGAACATCGACACCGGCATCCGGTAGGCGCGCGCGCAACTACAGACGCAAAAAGGCCGGCATTACGCCGGCCTTTCCTCAGTGCGCAAATGTGGACGGAGCCGAAGGCAACCAACGCCGCCGGCCGTGTCGGCCCGGCCTAGGCCTTCAGGTGCTTGCTGACCAGAGCCGTCATCTCGAACATCGAGACCTGGTTCTTGCCGTTGAAGATCTTCCGCAGCTTGTCGTCCGCGTTGATCATCCGCTTGTTGGTCTGGTCCTGAAGGCCATTGGCCTTGATGTAGTCCCACACCTTCTTGGTGATCTCGCTGCGCGGCATGGCATTGCTGCCGACGATTGCCGCCAGATCGCTGCTCGGGGTAACTAGCGCGGACAGTCCGCTGCCGCCGCTCTTCTTCTTACTCGTTGTCGCCATCAGTTTGTTTCCTCTCCTACTACGTTTTCGGCCGATTGTGCTCTACCGCACTCTCCGCGTCAAACGTCGATTTTCGGTGGGTATGCCGAAAGTCATGATGCGGACGCCGTTCTTCCTGCACATGCGGTGCCTCCGGCCGGCGCCTAGATTGGGCGGCGAAGGAGATACCGATGCACCAGCCACCACTGATCCGCCTGCTCGACGTGACCCGAACGTACCCGTTGGGACGCGTGAATGTCCGCGCCCTGACCGGCGTCTCACTCGACGTCGACCACGGCGATTTCCTCGCGCTGGCGGGCCCGTCCGGCAGCGGCAAGACCACGCTGCTCAACCTCATCGGCTGTATCGATAAACCCGACTCGGGACGAATCGTCATCGACGGCGTCGACGTCACGCCCGTCCCGCTCCACCGGCTCGCCTCCACGCGCCTTCACACCCTCGGCTTCATCTTCCAAACGTTCAATCTGATTCCGGTGCTCACCGCGTACGAAAACGTCGAGTACCCGCTGCTGCTGCAGCATGTGCCGGCGGCTGCGCGGCGCAAGCGCGTGCTGGAGTGGCTGGAGCAGGTCGGACTCAGCGATCAGGCGCGGCAGCGTCCTGATCAGCTCTCCGGTGGTCAGCGGCAGCGCGTGGCCATCGCCCGGGCCATGGCCGGGCAGCCGAAGCTCGTGCTGGCTGATGAGCCGACCGCGAATCTCGACTCCGTCACCGCCGCGAAGATCCTCGACTTACTGGAAACGCTCAACGCCGGGACCGGCTGCACTTTCATTTTCGCCACGCACGATCCCGCTCTGATGTCGCGCGCCCGGCGCTGCGTGCGCATGCACGACGGCGCGATCGTCAACGAACCGCTGCTCGAAGCGCGCGCTTCGTAAAGGAACCGACATGCTGACCAAACTCGCCCTTCGCAACGTCTTCCGCAATCGCCGCCGCTCGGCCATCACGCTGCTGGTCATCGTCTTCGGCGCGGTTGGATTGATTCTTTTCGGCGGCTACAAAGCCATCACCTTCCACAGCCTGCGCGAGAGCACCATCCGCAACCGGCTGGGACATCTGCAGATCTACAAAGCCGGCTTCGAGCGCGCCGAGGCCAGGAAGCCGCTCGAGTACGGACTGGAGGATGTGGCGCAACTGCGCCGTGCCATCCAGAACGACAAGCGCGTGCGCATGACCACCGCCCAGATCACGCTAATGGGCCTGGTCAGCAACGGCGACAAGTCGGAGACCTTCATCGCCACCGGCGTCGAGCCGAAAGAGGACAAGGCCATGAACGCGCAGCGCCTCGTAGCCGGAACGGATCTACCCAACAACGAATCGGACGCCATCATCATCGGACGCGGTCTCGCGGCATCGATGCACGCCAAGCCGGGCGATTACCTGACGCTGATGTCGACCACGACTTCCGGCTCGCTCAACGCCATCGACGTGCGCGTGGCCGGCGTTTTCATGAGCGGCGTGAAGGAGTACGACGACCGCGCCGTCAAGATGCCGCTGGCCGGCGCGCAGCAGCTCCTGCAGACGACGAAAGTCGAGCGCCTGCTGGTCATGCTCAACGACACCGACGACACGGCCGCCGTCCGCGCCAGTCTCACCTCGCTCTTCGCGAAAAACCGTTGGGCGCTGGAGATGAAGGATTGGTCGCAGCTGGCGACCTTCTATCACCAGGTCGTGGCGCTCTATAACGGCATCTTCGGCTTCATCGGGATGGTCGTCTTCGCCATCGTGATCTTCAGCGTGGCCAACACGATCGTGATGTCGATCTTCGAGCGCACGCGCGAGATCGGCACGATGATGGCCATCGGCACGACGCGCGCGAGCGTCTGGCGGATGTTCCTGGCCGAGGGGCTGATGATCGGCGTGATTGGGGGAGTGGCGGGGCTGCTGTGCGGCGCCGGCATCTCCAGCCTCATCAACCGCGTACACATCATGCTTCCGCCGCCTCCCGGCTACACGCAGGGCTACCCGCTGCGGGTGATGCTGCAGCCCGGCATTCTCGTCACCGCCTTCCTCATCGCCGTCATCACGTCGACGCTGTCGTCGATCCTCCCCGCGCTGAAAGCGTCGCGGCTGAAGATCGTCGACGCGTTGGGACACATCTGAGGGCTAACCATGAAACGACTCATTGCCATCTCATTTCTCTTCGTCGCAATGTCGCTGCACGCTGACGACAAGGCCGCCGCCGTTCTCGCGCGCTCCGACGTCTTCCGCAATCCGATCGAGAGCTTCTCCGTCGACGTCGAGCTGACCTCGTTCGCGACCGGCGGAAAAACCGACACTTCGCGCTTTCGCGTCTACGGAAAGAGCAGCGACCGCAGCGTCGTCGAGTTCACCTTCCCGCAGACGGAGAAGGGCAAATACCTGCTCATGCTGCGCGACGCCATGTGGATCTATCTGCCGAGCGCGAGCCGGCCGATCCGCATCTCGCCGCTGCAGCGGCTGATGGGCCAGGCCTCGAACGGCGACGTCGCCCGAACGAGTTTCACCGTCGACTACAACGCGACGGCCGTGGCCGAGGATGGCGACGCGTTCGTGATCGATCTCGTGGCGAAGGATCCTTCCGTCGCCTACAACCGCGTGCGGCTCTGGATCGACAAGCAGTCGTACGAGCCGCGCCGCGCCGACTTTTACGTCGTCTCCGGAAAGCTGATCAAGCGCGCCACCTACAAAGCGTACGGAACGATGGCCGGACGCCGCGTGGTGACGGAGATCGAGATCGACGACCTGCTGCGTCCCGGCAACCGCACCGTGATGCGCTACGCGAATCTCACCCCTAAAGAAAACGCCGAAAAGATGTTCACGAAGGACGCGCTCGGCAAATGGTGAAGACGATCATCATCGCGACGATGTTGATCGTCGCGACATCGATTCACGCCGAAACCTTCAAATTCTTCGGCTCTGCCGGCACGGAATGGCAGCTCACGCCTGCGAACGCCGCGTCGGCACTGAACCCGCGCAACATCGCGAACCTGCCGTACCGCAGCGGCTCCGCCGATGCCGTCGCGTTCCTCGACGCCGCCCCCGAAAGTCGCGCCTGGAAGTTCCATCTCAAACTTCGCGGCGATGCGGAGGAGGGCGGAAACCAACGCGCAGACGTCGGCGAAGCGTTCGTACAACTCAATCCGAAACCGTGGCTCGACGTCACCATTGGACGCGTCATCGAAAAATGGGGCACCGGTTACGCCTGGAATCCGACCGCGTTCGTCAGTCCTAAAAAGAATCCCGCCGATCCGTCCGATCGCCGCTCCGCAAACGTCGGCGTCGACATGATCCGCACCGATCTCTTCATCCGCGGCACGAATGTCTCGCTCTACGCGCTCGATGACGGCGCAGTGGCCGGACGCGTCTATCGTCTCGTCGCCGGCACCGACGTCTCGCTCCACTTCCGCCGCGACGGCGGCGGCACACAGCAAGGCATCAGCGCCGCGCGCGTCTTCGGCGATGCGCTCGAACTGCACGGCGAGATCGCCCGGCGCCACGCGCTGATCGGCGGGCAGTACACGTTCCGCAATAGCGTCAACGCCGTGGCCGAGCTGTATTACGGCGGCGATGGACTCGACGAAAACGCCTTCCGCGCCTTTCGATCCGCCGCCGATTTCGCGCACGACGAGCGATCCTTCCGCGCCGTCAATGCGGCCTATTCGCCGCTGCGCATGGCGCGCAACTACGGTTTCGTCCGCCTCGACGTCCCGCACGACAAACTCGACCTCGAGCTGATCGCCATCGCCAATCTGCGCGACGGATCGCTGCTCGCGCGCGCTACGCTGTCGCTCCGCGTGCGCGCCAACGTCAGCATCTACGCCATCGACACCGAATTCGCCGGCGCGCGCGGCAGCGAGCTGTCGTACATGCAGGTGCGGCGCGTGACCACCGCAGGTGCGCGCGTGTACTTCTAAGTCACCACTCAGACATCTCCCGGAACCCAGGAGTCTGTGCGATGGAAATTCAAAACTGCAGTGTCGACTGAGCCTTGGGCAACCAACGCCGCGGGCCGTGCCCGCCTAGAATGCGATGAACGTGAACGAACAGAAGATGAAGTGGGTCGGAGTTCTGACCTGGATCATCATCGGAATTCCGAGTGTGTTGTGGCAGGCGCAGTACCGTTCGTTAGCCGGTCCGCGTGCCGCGCTGCTCTTCACCGCCTTCATCATCTTCATCGTCGCGTTCCTCCTCGGCACGCGCCCCGGATGCGGCACGCCGACGAGAATTTCGATGATCGTCGTCGAAACGCTGGCGGCGTATGTCTGCGTCGCTCTACAGCCGACCGGCTTTCAACCAGTGCTGCTGGTGATCATCGCAGCGCAACTCGGCGCGTACCGTCCGCGCGTCGCCATCGTCGCCATCGCCATCAACTGCATCGTCCTCGGCGCGATCGTCGCGAGAACTGACGCCTCGCCGGTCATCTACGCGCTCGTCTACTTCGCCTTCTCGCTCTTCTCCCTCTTCTCGATGCACGTCGCGCATTCGGAGATGGAGGCGCGGAAATCGCTGGCCGAGGCCAATGCCGAGTTGCGCATGACCACGGAGCTGCTCGAGATCAGCAGCCGCACCTCGGAACGCCTCCGCATCGCTCGCGATCTCCACGACCTCCTCGGCCATCACCTCACCGCGCTCAGTCTCAATCTCGAAGTGGCCGGCCATCTCGCGACGGGCGACGCGAAGGAGCACGTCGAGAAGAGCAAGTCGATCGCGAAGCACCTCCTGGCGGACGTTCGCGACGTCGTCAGCCGCCTTCGCAACGACGAGCCGGTGAATCTGACGTCGTCGCTCGAATCGCTGCGCGACGTCATCGTGACGCCGTCGCTTCATCTCGACTTCCCGCGCGAGCTTGCGGTGGCTGACGCGAACATCGCCGAAATTGCTTTGCGAACGGTGCAGGAAATCGTGACGAACGCGGTCCGCCACTCCGGCGCGCGCAATCTCTGGCTGAGCCTGAAGACGGACGATCAGACGCTCTCGATCGACGCGCGCGATGACGGTGTCGGCGCCGACAACATCCGCTTCGGCAACGGCCTCCTCGGCCTTCGCGAGCGGGTGCAACAAGCCCGAGGGACGTTCGAAGTGACGTCGACGCGCGGCCGCGGCTTCGCGCTCCACGTCACGCTGCCGCTCGGAGCCGCCGCGTGATCCGCATCTGCATCGTCGAGGACCAGACCATCGTCCGCCAGGGCCTTCGCAGCCTCCTCGCGCTCGTGCCCGACATCGAAGTCGTGGCCGAGGCCAGCGACGGCGAGGAGGCGGTGGAGGTGATCGAGCGCGAGAAGCCGGACGTCGTCCTGCTCGATCTGCGCATGCCGAAACTCGACGGCGTCGGCGTCCTGCGCACGCTCCGCGAACGCAACGCCGCGCGCCCAACGCTGATCCTGACGACATTCGACGATGACGCGATCCTGTTCGAAGCCGTCCGCGCCGGCGCGAAAGGATGGCTGCTCAAGGACGTCTCGCTGGAACGCCTCGCCGGCGCGATCCGGACCCTCGCCGAAGGAGGAACGTGCATCGAGCCGGTCATCACCGAACGGATCATGCGCGCGCTTGAGAAGAGCGACTCATCGTTCGAATCCGCCGACCTCCCCGAGCCGCTCACCGACCGCGAACGAACGATCCTGCGCCTCCTCGCCGGCGGCTACAGCAACCACGAAATCGGCGAGCTGCTCAACATCACCGAAGGAACGGTGAAAAACCACATCTCGAACCTGCTGTCGAAGTTGGGCGTCCGCGATCGCACGCGGGCCGTGTTGCGGGCGATCGATTTGGGCGTGATTTAGCCGGGCGGGACAGCTTCGTGATCCGAGGATCCTCAACATGCCGCAGGGAGAGACACTTCTGGTCAATACGATGCTGCTCATGACGACTCCTTACTGCGCAAGCGGCTCGATCGGATGCCGATGCTGAACCTTTCGTAAGGCATTGGGGAAACGCACGCGGATCAGCCAGAAGATCGTCAGGATGACGATGATGAGCACCGGCACCTGAGGGAGATGCGTGGCGCGGACTTCCTTTGTGAAGATCGTCGCGCGCAATCCGCTCTTGCGCATCACCGGATCGCCGGCGGTGCCGAGGAAAAAGGAGCCGGCGGCGACGAAAAGGGCGAAGCCCATGCGCCAGAGGTGGCGCACAAGGCGCTGCACACCGGCCACGCCGCCGCGGAGGAGCATGCGGATATCGCCGGCGGCGGAGAGGAGCGCGATGGCCGCGAAGACGCTGTAGCCGATGACGGAACCTTTGTCGTGCGACTGCAGCGCGAAGACGAGCGCGGTGATTCCTGCCGCCAGCGCGACCAGCATGAAGAGGAGCTCCAGCCGTCCGTTCTGTTTCGGCTTGCGCATCACCACAAGAGCGGCCGTGGCGACGAGATAAAACGTGAGCGTTCCCGCGAACACGTTGAACGGCTGCGATTTCCTCAGCGCGATATAGGCGCCGGCTGCGGCCATGAACAGCATGGCGATGGTGAAGACGTCGCCGGTGCGGCGATGCAGCCATGAACCTTTTCTGACCACTAAGGCCGTGAAGCCGGTCAGGACGGCGATCATGCCTCCGGCGATATGAACGATGAGCATGGGTGTGTAGGTCATGGTTGCCTTCGATCAGATTGGTTCGCGATAGCGGCGCATGCGGATCGTGGCGGCCAGACAGAGCGCCGCAAACACGAGACCGATCCACAGTGACGGCGTACTGAAGAAATTGCCGGGCGTCACCGCTGCCAGCGGATCCAGATGAGGTGCGCCCTTTACAGGGACGACAAATGCCTTACTGAACCAGCCGCCGATGCGGTTTCCAAGGAATGTGAAGAACGATGCGCTATTGAAGGCGATCTTCGTAAAGACGCCGATGGCCAGGAACGGCATCACTGCCCATAAGAACGTGGCACGCTTCGCCCAGCCCGACACCAGCAGCAGCCAGCAATAAACCGGCGCATGCCAGAGCGCGATGGTGATGATTGCGTATAGGAGCGCGATCGATAATTGGACGAACTTCAGATTCTGGTATAGCGCGGCCAGCAGCGCCGGGCTTCCCAACAGGACGACCGTATTGACGATCAGGAAGATTAACTGCGTAATGAGGATCAACGCGTAACAGAAGAGCGGCAGCACCACCAGAGGGATGGCCGCCTTGGCAAGCACTGTAGTCCTGTCAGACACCGGCAGCGATTTCCAGAACAGAATGCTGCGATCGCGGCGCTCGCCGTGCAGCGCGTCGAGGCAATAGAAAAAGCCGACCAGAAACGCCGTCACGAGAATCAGGCCGGCGGCCGTGTCGTACGGCATCGCCACTACGCTGTGCAGTTTTCCGGGATCGTTCATCGCCAGGCGCATGCGATGCGGCAACGTAAATGCGCTGATGAAGAAACCGAACAGCATGATGCACGCGGTGACAACCGGCGCGGCATAGATCGAACGGTTTTCCCATATTTCGCGGCGGATGGACCAATACATCGGCCGCGTCGGCGACGCGAGTTGTGGCGCGGCTTCGACGGAATCAATCGTGGTCATTGATTTCCTCCGTCTTTGCCCATTACGGCGACAAATAAATCTGCAATGCCCGGCGTGCGCAGGTCGCCAAGTGCGGCCAGCTCGTCGCGGTTCGCGTTATCGAACAACAGAATGCTGCGCCCGAATACCTGCCGTTCGCGCATCGGTTTGAATGCCCGAGCAGCGGCCAGGTTCTCCGGGCGCACCATCAATTCCACGTAGCGCGACTCGAACTCCTCCATCCCGCACTCCATGACGATGCGTCCCTGATCGATGAACAGGACGTCGGTGAGGACGTCCTGAATCTCGTCGACCTGGTGCGTCGTGACGACGATGGTGCGGCTGCGGTCGAAGTAATCGTTCAGCAGCGAGTCGTAGAACTGTTTTCTATAGAGAATATCCAGGCCGAGTGTCGGCTCGTCGAGCACCAGCAATTTCGCGTCGATGGCCATCACCAGCGCGAGATGAAGCTGCGTGACCATCCCTTTCGACAGTTCGCGCACTTTGCTGGTGCGCTTGATGTTCGTCTTCGCCAGAAATCCTTCGGCTTTCGCGCGGTCGAACCGCGGATGGACGCCGGCCACGTAATCGAGTGCCTGCGAAACCCGCATCCCGCGCGGCATGACGGCGACGTCGGCGATGAAGGAGACGTCGCGCATCAGCTCATCGCGCTGGCTCCAGGGATCGCGGCCGAGAACCTTCAATTCGCCTTGATAGGGAGTGAGTCCGAGGATTGCGTGGAGGGCGGTGCTCTTGCCGGCGCCGTTGGGACCGATGATGCCGAGGATTCTGCCCTCGTCCACCTGGAGATCGACGCCGTCCAGCGCGACCGTGGCGCCGTATGCTTTGCGCAGGCCGTGTGCCTCTATGCAGGCCATGTCAACGCTCCTCCTTCTTGCCGCCGTCCAGCAGTTCTTCCGGCGTCAACCCGAGCCGGCGAATGGTCGCGTGGACCCTCGGCCAGTGTTCGGCCAAAAACTTCTCGCGCTCGGCCTTCAGCAGCAGCTCGCGCGCGCCGGTGTTGATGTACATCCCGCGGCCGCGCTTCTTCTCGACGAGCTGTTCGTCGACCAGCTCCTGGTAGGCCTTCAGGACGGTGATCGGATTGAGCCGGTACTCGGCGGCGACATTGCGGACGGATGGCAACGGATCGCCTTCGTTCAGAACGCCGTCGAGGATGAGGGCGACGACACGATCGCGAAGCTGGCGGTAGATAGGCTGACTGTCGTTCCATTCACGTTCCATTCAGTTGCTCGGTCGAGGTGATGTAGTTGACTACAACACCTAATCAGATGCAAGCGCTTTCTACGGGTGAGTGACTGGAGAGTTTCAGGGCCGACCCAACTTTGATGTCGAATGTGCGTCCTACGAAAACATCGATGATGAGACGACTGCCGTTTTTCGCACTGTTGCTGGCCACATCCCTCGCCGCCCAAACGTCCGATCCCCTCATCGGCCTCTGGTCGAGCGAATCGCACTTTGGACCACAGTTGCGCGGCGAGTTACGCGTCGTTCGAATGGGTTCGCAGTGGACGGCCACGATCGCGGATGCGAAGACTTCGTTTGCGGTCGACGGTGAGGAAGTCCGGTTTGCGTTCGGGAAGGGCGGGGCGTTTCGCGGGCGCATCGAGACGAACAGCATCACCGGTTTCTGGATGCAACCGGAGGGCATCACGGCGTCGGCGCCGAACGCGTCGGGGGCGAGCCAGGCCTTCGCGTCGCCCGTTGTTTTGCGGCGCATGGCGAACGGCATCTGGCGAGGTGACGTCCATCCGCTGGAAGAGACGTTCACGCTTTACCTGCGCGTTTTCGCGAACCCGGATGGGTCACTAATCGGCGCGTTTCGAAATCCGGAGCAGGGATCGAACGGCGGCGCGATGCAGTTCAAGGTGACGCGCGACGACGTCGTCGTCTTCAGCGCGGGCGATACGCGGCTGACCGCGAAGCTGGTGAACGACCGGCTGCAGATGTTCTGGCCGGATATGAATCGCGTCGTCGAATTGACGCGGCGTGCGCCGGCCGAGACGGCTGGATATTTTCCGAGGCCACCGGGCGAAAAATACACGTATCGAAAGCCGCCGGCGATTGGCGATGGATGGTCAACCGCACGCGCTCGCGACGTCGGAATGGATGAAGAGCTGCTCACGAAGCTGATCCAACGCTTGATCGATGCTGATCCCTCCATTCGCCGCGCGCCCCTCATGCACTCGATCCTCGTCGCCCACAAAGGGAAGCTGGTGCTCGAGGAGTACTTCTTCGGCTTCGATCGCAAGGAGCCGCACGATCTTCGATCCGCCGGAAAAACCTTCGCCTCGGTGATGCTCGGGGCGGCGATGCGCGGTGGCGTGAAGATCGCGCCGGAGTCGCCGGTCTATTCGCTGCTCGCCGCGAAGGGGCCGTTTGCGAATCCCGATCCGCGCAAGGCGCAGATCACGCTCGCGTACCTCCTCACGCACACCTCGGGGCTGGCGTGCGACGACAACGATCCCGCATCGCCCGGCAACGAGGGGACGATGCAGATGCAGACGCAGCAGCGCGACTGGTGGAAGTACACGCTCGACCTGCCGATGACGCACGATCCCGGCACGCGCTACGCGTATTGCTCGGCCAACATCAATCTGGCCGGCGCCGCGCTCACCACCGCCACGCGCACCTGGCTGCCGGAGTTGTTCGAGCGCACCGTCGCGCGTCCGCTGCAGTTCGGACCGCACTACTGGAATCTGATGCCGACCGGCGAAGGCTATCTCGGCGGCGGCGCGTACCTGCTGCCGCGCGATTTTCTCAAGGTCGGGCAGGCCTACCTGGATGGCGGCGTGTGGCATGGTCATCGGATCGTCGACAAGGAGTGGATCGCGACGTCGACCGCGCCGCACACGCACATCAGCCCTGCCACGACCGGCATCGATCCGAAGGATTTCGGCAACTTCTACGGCGAGGGCGACGACGGCTACGCCTGGCACCTCTCCGATCTGAAGTCCGGCGATCGCACCTACCACTGCTACGCCGCCAGCGGCAACGGCGGACAGCTTCTCATCGTCGTGCCGGACGCCGATCTGGCCGTCGTCTTCACCGCCGGCAACTACGGCCAGGGCGGCATCTGGAGCAAGTTCCGCGATCAGATCGTGCCGAACGACATCATCGCGGCGATCCGGAAGTAGCTGCTATCATTCGCACCGGATTCGCCTCTGAAACTCACCGCCGATATCTGATTTCGTCTCCCCTCTTCTGCCGCTGACGCCGGGACCGTTCGACGTGTCCCCGCGAACGATGGAGACGAAATGAGCACCAACGACTGGTTCGAAGATTTTTTTCACGGCCTCGCGGTCGATTTCTGGGTTGCGGTTGCGCCATCCGCCGATGCCGATCTGCCGTTTCTGGAGCAGGCCTTCGGCGCGCCGCGTGGCGCGATTCTCGACGTTGCGTGCGGCGCGGGGCGGCACAGCATTCCGCTGGCGCGGCGCGGGTACGACGTCACAGGCGTCGATCTTTCGGCGACGTTTCTCGATGAGGCGCGGCGGCGTTCGGATGCCGAGGAGTTGTCGATCGAATGGCGGCGCGGCGATATGCGCGAGCTTCCGTGGCGCGATCGTTTCGACGGCGCGCTCTGTTTCGGCAACAGCTTCGGCTACTGCGATCGCGATGGAACGCGCGCGTTCGTTCGCACGCTTGCCGCGTCGCTGAAACCCGGCGCCGCATTCGTGCTGGAAACCGGCGCGAGCGCGGAGTCGCTCCTGCCCGCTCTGCAGATGCGGCGATGGATGGAAGTGGGCGACATTCTCTTTTTCTCGAGCGCCACGTATGACGCCTCGGCCAGCCGTCTCGACGTCGACTACTCGTTCGTGCGCGGATCCGTTCGCGAGTCGGCCACCGCGCATACGTCGATTTACACGGTCGCGGAGTTGCGCGAATTGTTCGCGAGCGTTGGACTCATCGTCGAACAACTCTGCTCATCGCCGGCCGGAGATCCGTTCCGCCTCGGCGATCCGCGACTGCTGCTTGTGGCGAGGAAGGAAGGCTGATGGGACAGGAACCTTGGGGCGCGTATAACCGTCGGCGTAGCCGGCGTAAGGACCGTAGCCCCCACGTTTACGTGGGGGGTAGAGATTTATTCATTGTGGGAGCCCGTCTTGACGGGCGAGAGAAAGCTTTCTTTCGCCCGCTCAAGCGGACTCACAAGTCAGCGCGACCTTGGCACCCACGCGTGAACGCGTGGGCTACGGTTCTTTCGCCGGCTTCGCCGACGGCGAGGACAATCGCAGCTCTCCTACGCGACGGCGCAGAGTGCGCGCACGGATTCGAGTGCGGCCGCCACCTGGCGTTCGCGCTTCTCGATTTTCTTGCAGCGTCCGATGACGTCTTCGATCAGCGCCCAGGTCACGTTCGATGGCTGGTAGCGGTCGGGATTCGATTCGGAGACGTGGCGGCCGAGCGCGCCGAGTGCGGTGTGGAATGGGAGCGTGGTGGCGTGCGCGCCGTGCGAGAGGTCGTCGATGTAGCGCGCCACGAGCAGGCCCACGGCGGACGACTCCACGTAGCCTTCGACGCCGGTGATCTGGCCGGCGAAGAAAATGCGGTCGTCCTTCTTCGTCTGAAACGTCGCTCGCAGATGGCGCGGTCCGTTGATGAACGTGTTGCGATGCATCGAGCCGAAGCGCGCGAAGACGGCGTTCTCCAGTCCGGGGATCATCGCGAGGACGCGCTTCTGCTCCGGCACTTTCATCTTGGTCTGAAAGCCGACGATGTTGAAGTAATCGTCGGAGAGGTCTTCCTTGCGCAGTTGCACGACCGCGTGTGGACGCTCGCCAGTGAGCGGATGCTCGAGTCCGACCGGCTTGAGCGGCCCGAAGCGGAGCGTGTCGATGCCGCGCGAGGCGATCTCCTCGACCGGCAGGCAACCTTCGAAGTGCGCCGCCTTTTCGAAATCGTGCGGCGCGAAGATCTCGGCCGACAGCAGCGCGGCCACGAACTCCTCGTACTGCTGTTGCGTCATCGGGGCGTTGAGGTAATCGGTGGCCGACCCTTTGCCGTAACGCGATTTCCAATACAGCTTCGACATGTCCAGCGAATCGGCGGCGAGGATCGGCGCGATGGCGTCGTAGAAGTAGAGACCATCGCGTCCGAGAAACTCGTTGATCGCATCGAAGAGCGGTTGCGACGTCAGCGGACCGGTAGCGACGACGAGGAAATCGTAATCGCCGCGATGGAGCGACGTTACTTCATCGCGGTGCAGCGTGATGTTCGGCTGGCTCGCGATCTCCGACGTCACCGACGCCGCGAAACGATCGCGATCGACCGCGAATGCATCGCCCGCCGGAACACGTGCATCGGTACCGCAGCGGATGACCAGCGAGTCGAGCATCGCCATCTCGGCCTTCAGCAGGCCGACGGCATTCGTAATCGCCGACGAGCGGAACGAGTTCGAGCAGACCAGCTCCGCCAGGTTCGACGTCTGATGCGCCGCGGTCGACTTCACCGGCCGCATTTCGAAGAGATCGACGTGATGTCCACGCCGGGCCAGCCCGAACGCGCATTCCGATCCGGCCAGGCCGGCACCGATGATCTTGATGCGCGCCATAGAGATTCTTAGCTCCGCTCAGGTCGGGTGTCCAATTATTGAGACAGCCTCCCCGGCTTTTTCGCGTCGACCCCTGACTTTCCAGGGTCAGACCCTGACTTTCCTAGGTCGAACCTTAACTTTCCTAGGTCGAACCTTAACTTTCCTAGGTCGAACCTTAACTTTTCAAGGTCGAACCTTAACTTTTCAAGGTCGAACCTTAACTTTCTAAGGTCAGACCTTAACTTTCCAAGGTCGAACCCTGACTTTTCAGGTCAGATCCTTTCGGGTGACGGCGGTCTACGTGCCGTCAGTTCGACGGTTCGTTCGAATTCGAGGAGAACACCGAGGCGCCGTCGATGCGGATCTCGCCGAACTTCTGCTCGAAAATCGAGATGTTCTGCGCCAGCGCCTCGAGCAGTTGCTTGGCGTGCAGCGGCGTCATGATCACGCGGCTGTAGACCTTCACGTCCTGCCGGCCGGGAACGATGCGCCCGAGATCGATCACGAATTCGCTGGGCGAATGAATGATGTTCGCGAAGTTGATGTACTCCCCCTGCGCGACGGCGTCGTCCAGGGTGATGCGGATGGTGGGCTGTACTTGCTCGTCCATGGCGCGACGATACCGCACGAGCAGGGGTGAAATTCCCTGATGTTTGTATGATCGCCGCGGTGACACGCCGGCGCTGGTTGGTCCTTCTGACGCTTCTGATCGTTTTAACGGCGGCGCGCGTGGCGACGACGTATCGCGTCTTCAGCCAGACGAACGATGAGCCGTTTCACCTCGCCGGCGGCTACGACTTTCTCCTCACCGGCCGGCAACTCTCCGATCCGCAGCATCCGCCACTGGCTCGTGTCTTCTTCGCGCTTCCGTTTCTGCGAACGCCGCCGCCCGCGACGACGGACGGCCTCGCGCGCGGCAACGCGCTGCTCCTGCGCGATGACCGCTACACGCAGAACCTCGGCCGCGCACGCATCGGCAATCTCATTTTCCTGGTGATCGGAATCGCCGCCGTTGCGCTCTGGGCGCGCGATCTCATCTCGCCGATGGCAGGCCTCGTAGCGGCACTTCTCTTCGCATCGACACCCGCGGTCCTCGCGCACGCCGGGCTGGCGACGACCGACATGGCCGTCGCGGCGATGATCCCCGCCGCGCTTTACGCGTTGACGCGTTTTCTCGATCGGCCGTCGACGCCGCGCACGATCATCCTCGGCATCGCCATCGCGCTCGGGCTGCTGTCGAAGTATTCGTTCATCGTCTACTTCCCGGTCGCCGCGCTCGTGCTGCTCGTCGTGAGGCGCCGGTTTCCGTTGCTGAAGCTGATGGCCGCTTGCGCGATCGCCGCGTTGCTGGTCTGGGCGACGTTCCGCTTTACGTTCTCGACGCTGCAGACGGCGGATCCGCGCGCCGCCGACATGTGCGCGGAAGTCTTCCATGCGCCCAGCCTGGCCAGCGTTCGTCTTCCTGCGCCGGATTACCTCAACGGATTCATCGAAGTAGCGCGCCACGATCGCCGCGGACATCGCGCCTTTCTCCTCGGCGAGATGAACGACGGCCGCGGCTGGTGGTACTACTTTCCGGTCGCGCTCTTTTTCAAAACGCCGATCCCGCTCCTCGTTCTTTTTCTGACAGGAATCGCCATCCTCATCGCCCGCAGAAAGTTCGAAGTCCCATTGATCGCGATCGCAATCCTGGCCGTGGCGATGACAGGCCACATCAACATCGGCATCCGCCACCTGCTGCCGATTTACGCGCCGCTCGCCATCGCCGCCGCGTATGCCGTCGTCGAGCTGAAACGTTTTCTGCCGATTTCAATCGCGCTCATCGCATGGCTCGTGATCGGAGTCGGAATCGCGCATCCCGACTACATCCCGTGGTTCAACGCCTTCGCGGGATCGCATCCCGAGAAAATCGTGAACGACAGCAACCTCGATTGGGGCCAGGACGTCCTCCGCCTCGCGCGCACCGCGCGAACGCTTCACATCCAGCACCTGACCACGTCCCTCGCCACGACCGCCGATCTCGATCGCATCGGCCTCCCGCCGCACACGAACCTCGAAGCGATGTCCGAAGTTCACGGCTACCTCGCCATCAGCGAAATGATGCTGGCGCAGGGCAACGCGTACAGCCCCGCCGTGCGCGACTGGCTAACGAGATTGATCGGAGCGACGGAGTACCGGCGCGTCGGGAAATCGATCCGCTTGTACAACCTGCCCTGATCCGCGGCAAAACGGCTCACCGAGGCCCTCATAGTGGACATGCCGCCTGCAGTGTGGAAAATGGGAAGTATTCACTTCACAATTTCGCCGAAAAGCGGCCCATTTGAAGGAGCAGTGAATGTCACTGATGCCTCGGAGGTCGATGTTCGCAACGATCGCCGCGTTCGTGGCCGTGTTGCCGCTCATCGTGCCGTCAGCCGCGCTGGCGCAGACGCCTTGTGAAGATGCGCTGCAGCAGGCACAGAAGAGCTACGACCTCGGCTTGTTCGACGACGTCCGCCCGCAACTTGCTCCCTGCCTCGCAGCCAGGACGTCGAAACGGACCGCCGTCGCGGTCCACGCACTCATCGCGCACGCCGATTTGAACAATGATGACGACGCCAACGCCCGAAAAGAAATCTCGATCATCCTCGGCCTCGATCCCTCCTTCGACGCCGGCTCTCCTTCCCGATTCGCCGCGCTCGTAGCGCAGGTCCGCCGCGAAGAGCTCACCACGCAGGTTGCGTCGGTGTCGAAGACCAGCGAGAGCCTTCGGGAGGCGCCGGCCACGGTCATGATCGTCACATCGGACGAGATTCAGCGCCGCGGATACCTGGACCTGGAAGAGCTGTTTCACGACCTTCCCGGCTTTGACGTCACCCGCGGGAACGGCAGCACGTACTCGTGGGTCGACCAGCGCGGCTACGTCTCGATCAACAACGACAGGCTCATTTTCCTCGTCGACGGCGTCGAGCAGGGCGACTTGAGCGACAACACCGTCTACATCTCCCGTCAATATCCGCTGAGCAACATCGAGCGTGTCGAGATCATCTATGGTCCGGCGTCGACAATGTATGGCGCCAACGCCTATACCGGCGTGATCAGCATCATCACGAAACAGGCGGAAGCGCTGGTCAGCGAACAGAAATCCTTTGGCTTGCGGGGTCAAGCCACCGCCGGCGCGAGCTGGCGCATGTTCGACATGACCGCCGCCGGCCGCAGCCGCGACGGTACGCTGGCGTGGTCGCTGGCCGCGGCAATGCAATCGTCGAAAGAGCCGAATTTGTCGAACCTCGCCGCGTGGGACTACACGTACAAAACGATCGACTACAAGAACCTGGACTGGATGCGGCTGAGCGGCACGCAGGCCACGCAGGCAGAGCGCGATGCTCTATGCGGTAAGTCACCGTACATCGCGTGCGACAGCGGTGGCATCGGGCTGACGCCCGCCGGCGTGGAACTGGTACGCGGACTCGATGCCGCGCTGATCAACGATCACAACCTCGGCTTCGATGATCGGGCAAAGAACTGGGGAATCAACGGAATGTTCCGCGTCTCCGGCCTCACGCTCGGCGTGCAGGCGTGGCGGAGCGAGGAAGGGGCCGCGCCCGATGGATCCGCCAGGAATCTGGGAGGCACCGCCGACTGGACGCCTCGCTTCACGTCCTTCTACCTCAAATACGCGGTGCCGCTCGACCGATTGAAGCTGAACATCTTTTCCCGTTTTCTTCAGACCTCGGTGGAACGATCGCACTCCATCTACCCGTGGATTCACGGCTACGCCAACGGTTACCTGACCCTCGCCAGTCTGGTCGCGCCCTGCACGAATCCATACGACATCAAGCCTGTCGATTGCGCGCCCGCGAAACCGTGGATTGAGAGCGTGGAGTATGGACTGCTCTCGACGCAGTTCCGCAACGAGATCAACGTCGCGTATGACGCGCCCGGCAAGTGGAGCGGTGTAGCTGGAGTCGAATTGGCGAAGAGCTCGATCCAGGCCACCTTTGCACAAGACACGACCGGACCGGGCCTCCCGTTCACCTACCCCACCAACACGCCGGAGCAGATCGAGCACACCGACGAGGCGATTTATGTGCAGGCATCGTACAAGCCGCAGCCATCGCTGAAATTTCTCCTGGCGGGGCGCCTGACACACAACGAGATCAACAACAAACCGGGCGCCAGCGGCTTCGGCACATTGTTCACACCGCGGGCGGCCGTGGTCTATTCGGCATTCGCCAACGCCCTCACGCTCAAAGCGATTTATGCCGAGGCTTTCAAGGATCCGACCGACCACCAGAAAGTCAACGCGGTATTGGGGACGCTCCGCCCCGAAACGGTTCGCAACATCGAGTTGAGCGCAGCATGGCAGGCGAACAAGGATTTCTCCGTCGAGACCGCGGCCTATCACTCCAAGTACGCCGACGTGGTGGATTGCGTGGCGAGCTGCGACCAATTCATCAACGCCGGAGCGGTCGACGTTCGGGGCGCGCAACTGACAGGCCGCTACCGCCGCGGACGATACGAGCTTTCGGGAAACTACACGGAAACACGGTCCTACGACATCAGCGCGCTCGACGACGAGAACGGCAATCCGATCCCGAAACATCGCATCGCGTACATCGCTCCTCATCGCGCCAACGTCGGCGCGGACATCGACTGGTCGGACCGCCTCCACAGCAGCGTTCGCGCCCATTACGTCGCCGCGCGAAACGGCGACGCCGTAGCTGCCAGCGCATACATCACGGCCGACGCGACGCTCACCTACCGCCTGAAAAATCGAAACGCCGCGTTGCAACTGATCGCGCAGAACCTTCTCGACGGTACCTACCTTGCTCCCGCCCCGGTGGCCGGCGTGCCGCAAAAAGGACGCGCTCTCTATCTCAGAGTGATCTACGGCGGTCAGGCGCCGTAGATCGTGCGGAAAGTATCGATCAGTCGTAGTCGATGTCGTCGAAGAGGCGGTCACCGCGCCAGTCATTGCCGCGATGCCGCTTGCGCTCGGTCTCGCTGCTGCCGAAGATCGAGTCCATGATTTCCTTCGTGAGTCGGAACGGCGGGAGCTTTACGCCTTCGTTCTCGAGATCCTCGAAGATCCTCTGAAAGCTGACACCCAACTGTTCCGTTTCGGAGCGCTCACCGATGTGCATGCCGACCACACGCCGGTTTTCGTTGAAGACCGGAGCGCCGGAGGAACCATTGAGGGTGATGGTCTTATAGCGGAAGAGGTGAGGGAAGTCGGGTACGGTGTAGTTGGCCGGAATGTAGCCTTCGGCAAACTGGAGGACATCGCCCTGCGGATGCTGCACGACGAATACACGTCCCGCGGCGGGTGCGTCGGCTCGGCTGCAGTCGTTCCAACCACGGATTCGGTGTGAGTACGGAAGGAAGGCCAAGCCCATAGGACGATCGAGCCTGACCAGGATGTAATCGAGCTCGTTGTCGTCGAAGCGGAGCTTGCATCGCGAGCTCACTTTGGTGGACGAAGCCACTACGTCGGGCTGATTGGTGAAAGGGATGCGCCGGAGACCGCAGGCATCCCCCATCGCAGCAGTTCTCGTTTTCACGTTCCACATGAACTGGTCGAACAAGACCGTCACGTCATCGGGATCGGCGAAAACGGCAGAAGTTCCGAGCAGTGCGTGCGCTGAGGTGAGCATGAGGTCCGGCCCCACCAGAAAACCGGTGGCACTCATGCCCCGTTTCCGACGAATGAGACACATGTGCCGCGACAGCTTCATGAACTCGACGGCGCGCGGATTCACTGGCCGGAGCTGGTTGATCCTTTCGTCGAATATATCCCGCTCGCCGTCCGGGTCGGGATGGACATCAAGGAGCGTGGCAGGGGTAGTCGATTCGTTCATCTCGCACCTCCATCTGCGCTTACAAACACCGGCTTGCAGTCGTCGGCACGACACTGGTTTATGTCGTTCTGCGGTAGCGGGCGTTCGCCGTTCGGAATGTTCAGGAGGTTGTAGTGGAGGTCGAAGTCATCCGACCGCGGTTTCAGCACCGGGCCAATCCGCCGCACCGGATCGAAGCGTGCCGGCGTGTCCAACACGCGTACTTCGTCCTTGGGGTCGTTTCCCATGCGCAGTTCGATTGTCGTTTCGCCCTTGGGCCACCTCAATACCAATTCCGGCGGCGCACCGGTTACGGGGGTGTCTTCCCTCAACTGCTTGAACGACAGTTTGACTTGCTCAGTCTCGTTGGGATAGGGGATATCGATAATGAACTCGTCCGCCAGCACGCGCCGGAAGCCTCGGATCACGTTGCCCTTCGCATCGATGAATGATTTCGGGTGCACGGTGTCACAGGGGAAGTTCGCCCGCATCATCCCGCCATCGAGATGGACGACGGCTGCCACTTCGTTGCCGAAACTGTCCGCGCTCGGATTGACCGTGCTTTTGAGCGGCGCAGGTTGGGAGAGGATGTCGCGAGTGTCGGCCAGCCAGCGGATGTCATCTGCTGGCGCGACATCCAACGAGCCTGGCCGCTCCGCCAGCGGACGCCTCTGCGGGTCGATGAAGTATTCGATGCCCAGTTTCTGTGGAGAATCGATCACAACCTGGGCATCCCGGAAGAAGTAGATGAAATGTTCGCCTCCCTTGCCGACAACGACCGTCTCGGTCGGCCACGGAGGATCGACGAGCAGTGATCTCGCGACATGCACGAACGGAGAATGGTCGGGAATAGGCGTTCCCCAGCCGTTGACGCTGATCTCCTCTCCTCGCTTGTTCTTTTTCCTGGTAGTTGCCGCCATCAGTACCAATACTTTCCTGGGTGGCTCCTCGCCGCTCTTCGGGGATCCCGGCCATAATTCGACCGGCTCATCGGCGTCCCTGGGAGGCGCGGGCGTCAATGTGTTGATACCGCTAAAGATGATCCTCAGTTTCTTATCCGCCATCTCTCTCTCCTTCGAAACTCGAACTCAGAATCCAGCGCCAATCAAGCGAAGCGAAGCCCAGTCACGGAATGCGACACCTTGGCGCAGCAAGGCCAGTTGCGCCTGACGGAGCGACTCCGCTGGGGTGTCGCCGCGGAGCAGACGCTCGTGGAAGGTGCGCGCGGCCAGATGTGCGGCGCTATCGTCGATCGGCCACAGCGTTCCGGCTACGAGAGGAACGCCGGCAGCGAAAAACGAACGGGCGATAGTGATGCTCCCCTCCGACTTGAGAACCGGCCCGGCGTCGGTCTCGCACGCCGAGAGGTATACCAGCCGCATCCTCGGCATCGGCGCGGCGGCGATATCTGCCATCCCCAACCGCGCCAGTGGCGACTCGCCGAGACGCAGCGTGCGCGACGACGGATCGACGTCAATCACCGTGTGTCCAGCGAATTGGAGGATGGTTGCGTTCTGGAACTCCCTCAGCAGCGAGGTGCTGGAAGTGGTCGAACCGTCGATGATCCTCCCGCCACGGTAAAGGCGGACGATCGACATCGCTTCTCGGGCAGCTTCCGGAAGCGAGGTAAGACTCGCACCTCCCGCCACTGCCTTCACGACCACGACCTGCTCGTCCCGGTTCGATCGCTCGAGCCAGCGCGCTCGGCTCCGCATGAAGAGCGCAGCGCTCGGAGTGATGACCGTGGGGTACACATCCAGCAGGGAACGCCTCCGAGCAGCGTCGCGCAGCGCACTGAAGGCTACGCGCTCCAGTTCGTCGTCAGGCACGATGACCAGCGCCTTCGCGTCACCGAGGGCTGGCTCAATCGGCCGCATCAGCGAGTCGTAGAGAAATGACGCATTGGATTCAACGTCGGAAACGGCAGCGGTGACGTCGCCGGCCGCAGATGGCAACACCACCGTCTCGAAGCGGTCGGGCGTGACGATCCAGACGACGATGCGGTCGCGCAGAACGCGGTATTCGACCAACGCGGTTCCGGCGGGGAGCGCAGACTGGAGGTCGGGCAACGATGCTTTTGGATCGTTGCTCCGCCATCGCGCCGTGGGCGAGTCGACCAGCTCGCGGACACGGCGGCGGTCCGACGTTTCGAACGCGTCGCGCTCGCGCCGCTGCTGGAGAAGAAACTCCACATAGCCGTCCGTGATCTCGTCGGCAGTGGCTGTGAACGAGACGCGAAGCTGGCGCTCGTCGATCTTCTCGCGGTTGGCGTCGGTTTCGCGGAGTGCGGATTGAAAATCGTGTTCCGCCGCGGCAGCTTCGCCGCGCCTCGCCAGGCGGCGAGCGCGGGCGAAATAGGCGGTACTCAGCCAAATACGGTTGTCGCTGCCGTCGAAATAACGGATGGCG